>TARA_R110000850_G_scaffold277144_4_pt1 | contig 238468 bp, 239 predicted proteins | sample TARA_R110000850 | Tara Oceans TARA_R110000850 (sample SAMEA4397586) | marine metagenome | biome: Polar Biome; feature: [SRF] surface water layer (ENVO:00010504); material: water (ENVO:00002006), including particulate matter (ENVO:01000060) such as... | depth 5 m | reverse complement strand
GGTCGTACCGTGGGCGCCGGCGTCGTCGCTAAAATTCTTAAGTAATTTTTACTTAGTTTTAAAGGCAAGGGGCGTAAGCCCTTTGCCTACATCGTTCTTTAGGAATCTCCATGAAAAATCAGAAAATCCGCATCCGTTTGAAAGCTTTCGATTACAAATTGATCGATCAGTCTGCGGCTGAAATTGTTGAGACAGCCAAACGTACGGGCGCGGTTGTGCGGGGTCCTGTACCTTTGCCCACTCGTATTCGCCGTTACGATTTGCTCAGTTCGCCTCACGTGAACAAAACAGCACGTGACCAAATGGAAATTCGTACCCATCAGCGTTTGATGGATATTGTTGACCCAACCGACAAGACAGTCGATGCGCTTATGCGCCTTGATCTGCCTGCAGGTGTTGACGTTGAAATTGCACTGCAGTAAATAATTACCGTTTTGGACGCGTAATGGAACGCCATGCTGAATGCATGGCGTTTTGCTTTGCACCTTTTGATTTGGAAAGTGCGTTATGTCCCTGATTCAGGATGCCTGGTTTTATTGGGTGGCGGTACCGGCGGTATTGATTGTTGGCATTGGCAAAGGCGGGTTCGCCGGCGGGCTGGGTATGTTGGCCGTGCCGCTGATGTCGTTAACGGTGTCGCCGGTGCAGGCGGCCAGCATCATGCTGCCCATACTCTGTGTAATGGATATCACCGGCCTGAAGGCGTGGATTCGTTCCTGGGATCGCGAGTTGATGATCAAATTGATACCTGGCGCGATGGTGGGCACGCTAATCGGTTACCTCACATTTGAATATATTAGCGACGATGCGTTGAAGTTGATTCTGGGTGTAATGGCTGTTTTGTTCACTTTGAATCACTGGACGAAAGGCTTGCGCCCCGTTAGGCCGGCAAAAGAGGTACCGCCGCTGCGTGATCATATCTCGGGCGGCTTTTGGGGCATGTTGTCGGGGTTTACCAGCTTTCTTGCCCATGCGGGTGCCCCACCCATCATGATTTATTTGTTACCCAAGCGGCTTGACACCCGCATGCTGGTTGGCACGGTTACCATTTTCTTTGCCATCGTCAACTATGTGAAGTTGATCCCCTACGCCGTTTTGGGCCTGTTGGATGCGACGAATTTAGGAACTTCCCTGGTGCTGTCACCGCTGGCCGTTATTGGGGTTTTGCTTGGCGTATGGCTGCACGACAAGGTTAACCCGCAAGCGTTCTATCGCTTAATGTATACCTTTCTTTTTCTGACCGGTATCAAGCTGGCATGGGACGGGGTTTCAGGGGTGTTTATGCCCCTTTGATAACCCGGCCTGCGCTGTAGACGGTGTCAATGGCGCGATCATCAGCCAGTGTCATTTGAACGAATAACAGCTCTTCAATGGAGTTGCAATATTGCGTGCGGAATTCCAGTAATGGCGTTGACGCCGGATTCAGCACTACCAAATCAGCCTCCATTCCAGCTTCAATTGATCCAATCTTGTTATCCAGATGCAGTGCTTTGGCCGCGCCGCGCGTGGCTAAATAAAAAGCCTTTGCGGCGGAAACCGAGTATCCGCTTAGCTGACCAACCTTGTATACCTCCCCCATCGATTTCAGCATACATAGCGAAGTGCCGCCGCCAACGTCGGTAGCCAGGCCCGTGCGTACCGCCAGGCCGGCTGATTCGGGCTGGAGTGCGCGTTGAAAATTGAAGAAGCCGCTACCCAGAAATGTATTCGACGTCGGGCAATGAATGACCGATGAGTCGGTTTCAGCCAAATGATGCCATTCTGTTTCTTCAAGGTAAATGGCATGGCCGAACAGGGCGCGGGGGCCGGTTAGCCCATAGTGAGCGTAAACATCGATATAGTTGGCACGATCAGGAAACAATTCCTTCACCCATTCAACTTCGTCTTTATTCTCTGAAACATGGGTTTGCATGTAGGCTGAAGGGTGGGCTTTCCAGAGCGCGCCGGCTGCTTCCAGCTGAGCTTCGGTGCTGGTGGGCGCAAACCGGGGTGTAATCGCATAAGACAGCCGACCTTTTTCGTGCCATTTTTGCAGCAGGGTAAGGGAATCGTCGTATCCCGATTGCGCGGTATCCTGAAGCGCTTCGGGAGCGTTGCGGTCCATTAGCATTTTCCCGGCAATCATACGTAACCGGCGCGCATGAGCTTCCTGGAAAAAGGCCTCGACCGAGTTGGGGTGCACAGTGCAGTAAACGGCCGCGGTGGTGGTGCCGTTTCGGGCGAGCTCATCGAGGAATATGCGCGATACCTGCCCTGCGTAATCCAGGTCATCGTAGCGTTGCTCGGCCACAAATGTATAAGTATTGAGCCAGTCGATTAGTTGTGCACCGTAGGCCCCGATAATAGGCAGCTGGGGGTAGTGGACGTGGGTGTCGATGAAACCTGGCGTGATGAGGTGGTTGGGAAAGGATTTCACCTCGCAGCCTTCCAGCCGTGACGCGCCGTCTGAATAGGCTCCGGCGTACTCAATCGTTCCGTCGTTGATAATGATTAAACCATCGGATTCGTGAACCAATGCGTTTTCATCGCCCACGCTAAACGGGTTGTTGTTGAATGTGATGAACGGCCCTCGGATGGCAAAGCGTTCATTGCAGGCTTGTTGAGTACTCGGCATGCTGGGTGTAAATCCGTGGTTTTGCAGTTGTAGTTATAAATTTTGAAGAAATACGCGTTTCTTGGACAGAACTTTACATGAAATCAAACCGCCCGGTGAAGCGCGTGCTGTGAGGCATAACGTAAGTCTTTTCCAACAAAAGAAAAATACTTATCAAGGCGCTTGCTTAACTTGAGGCACTCATGCTATAGTGCGAGGCTAACCAGAAAACGGCTTTGCCTATTTTTGGTATGAAACAAGAATTTTTGTGAATGGCGGTTTTATTCACGCAATTAGCCCCGACCAATCGCAGTCGGGAATGGAGAAAACAATGTCGAACTCGACACCTACGCCTGCCGCGCATCGGCTCGGGCTTGTAGGGCGCAAGGTCGGCATGACCCGTATCTTTACCGAGGAAGGTGAGTCCATCCCGGTAACTGTACTGGACGTGTCGAACAACCGTGTGACCCAAGTCAAGACCCCCGAATCCGATGGCTACGCAGCCGTGCAAGTTGCTTATGGTGCACGTCGTGCTTCCCGTGTTACCAAGCCTCTGGCAGGTCACTTCGCCAAGGCCGGCGTTGAAGCCGGTAACATCGTTAAAGAATTCCGTCTCGACCCTACAAAAGCCGCAGAATTTGCTGCCGGCTCAGTAGTGGCTGTAGAAAGCGTATTCGAAGCGGGCCAAAAAGTCGACGTTACCGGTACCACAATCGGTAAAGGCTTTGCGGGCAACATCAAGCGTCACCACTTCAGTTCTCAGCGTGCTTCGCACGGTAACTCCGTGTCGCACCGCGCGCCTGGCTCAATCGGTCAGGCACAAGATCCGGGCCGCATTTTCCCCGGCAAGCGCATGGCTGGTCACTTGGGTGACGTTACCCGCACTATTCAGAATCTTGACATCGTTCGCGTCGACGCCGAACGTGGCTTGTTGATGGTCAAAGGCGCTGTGCCCGGCCACAAGAACGCCAACGTTATTGTGCGCCCCGCAATCAAGATGTCGGCTAAGAAAGGAGCGTAATAAATGGAACTCAAGCTCCTGAATGATCAAGGTCAATCAGCTTCCACCGTCGCTGCGCCCGACACCGTATTCGGTCGCGACTTCAACGAAGCGCTGGTTCACCAGGTTGTGGTGGCCTTCCAGGCTAACGCCCGCAGCGGCAACCGCGCCCAGAAAGATCGCGCTGAAGTCAAGCACAGCACCAAGAAGCCCTGGCGTCAAAAAGGTACGGGCCGCGCCCGCGCCGGTATGACTTCCTCGCCCATCTGGCGTGGAGGTGGCCGTGCATTCCCGAACTCGCCGGATGAAAACTTCAGCCACAAGGTCAACAAGAAAATGTATCGCGCCGGTATTCGTGCGATTCTTTCCCAGTTGGCTCGTGAAGGTCGTATCTCTGTTGTTGATTCGTTCCAGCTCGACACCCCAAAAACCAAGCAGGCAGCCGCCAAGCTTAAAGGTATGGGTCTCGAGTCGGTTCTCATCATCACTGATGCGCTGGACGAAAACGTTTATCTCGCTACGCGCAACCTGCCACACGTTGCGGTAGTTGAACCGCGTTATGCCGATCCGCTTTCGCTGATCCACTACAAGCAAGTGTTGATCACCAAGCCGGCTATCGCTCAACTCGAGGAGATGTTGGGATGAACGCCGAACGCTTAATGCAAATTATTCTGGCACCCGTGGTTACTGAAAAAGCCACCCAGGTTGCCGAGCAAAATCAGCAAGTCGCTTTCCGCGTCGCCGCTGACGCCACCAAGCCGGAAATCAAGGCTGCCGTTGAATTGCTCTTCAAGGTTGAAGTGGAATCTGTCCAGGTTCTGAACCAGAAGGGTAAGGAAAAGCGCTTTGGCCGTTTCATTGGTCGTCGTCGCAATGAGCGCAAGGCTTATGTCTCGCTCAAAGAAGGCCAGGAACTCGACTTTACGGAGGTGAACTAAATGGCACTCGTAAAAGTCAAGCCAACCTCGGCAGGCCGTCGCGGCATGATCAAGGTGGTGTCGCCCCAGTTGCACAAGGGTGGCCCATTCGAAGGTCTGCTGGAAAAGAAAAAGCGCGGTTCCGGCCGTAACAACAATGGTCACATCACGGTACGTCACCGTGGGGGTGGTCACAAGCAGCACTATCGCCTTGTCGACTTCCGTCGCAACAAAGACGGTATTGTCGCCAAAGTAGAGCGTCTGGAATACGACCCGAACCGCACTGCGCATATTGCGTTGCTGTGCTACGCCGATGGCGAGCGCCGCTACATTATTGCGCCCCGCGGCCTGGAAGTCGGTAGCACACTGTTGTCCGGTAAAGATGCACCTATTCGTGCCGGCAACGCTTTGCCTATCCGTAACATTCCCGTCGGTTCCACTATTCACTGCATCGAAATGCAACCCGGCAAAGGCGCGCAAATTGCCCGTTCCGCCGGTTCGTCAGCGGTTCTGCTGGCGCGCGAAGGGGTTTATGCCCAGGTTCGCCTGCGTTCCGGTGAGGTGCGTCGCGTTCATATCGACTGCCGCGCAACCATTGGTGAAGTGGGTAATGAAGAACACAGCTTGCGTCAAATCGGTAAAGCCGGTGCCATGCGTTGGCGCGGTATCCGCCCCACCGTTCGTGGTGTGGCAATGAACCCGATTGATCACCCGCATGGTGGTGGTGAGGGACGTACTGGCGAAGGCCGTGAGCCGGTTAGCCCATGGGGCACACCGTCGAAGGGTTATCGTACTCGTCGTAACAAGCGCACGGACAACATGATTGTCTCGCGTCGCAAGCGCAAGTAAGGGGCGAACTAAATGGCACGTTCTATCAAAAAAGGCCCATTTGTCGATGCGCATCTGCTCAAGAAAGTAGATGCCGCAGTCGAGGGCAAAGACAAGAAGCCGATCAAAACCTGGTCGCGCCGTTCCACCATCCTGCCCGAGTTCATTGGGCTGACGATTGCTGTGCATAATGGCCGCCAGCATGTTCCCGTTTACATCAACGAGAACATGGTCGGTCACAAGCTCGGCGAGTTCGCGCTGACCCGTACGTTCAAAGGGCATGCAGCGGACAAAAAGTCCAAGAGGTAAGTGATGGAAACTACAGCAAATATTCGTGGCGTTCGTATTTCTGCGCAAAAAGCACGTCTGGTTGCGGACATGATCCGTGGCAAGTCGGTGGCCCAGGCGCTCAATATTCTTACGTTTACGCCAAAAAAAGCCGCGGGCATCTTGAAGAAAGCCCTTGAGTCCGCGATCGCCAACGCCGAACACAATGACGGCGCCGATATCGATGAACTGAAAGTCACGACAATCTATGTCGATAAGGCTGAGTCATTGAAGCGTTTCTCGGCCCGTGCAAAAGGCCGCGGTAACCGCATCGAGAAACAGACTTGCCACATCGTGGTCAAGGTCGGCGCGTAAGGAGTCGCAATGGGACAGAAAGTACACCCAACCGGGTTCCGCCTCGCGGTCAATCGTAACTGGACTTCTCGTTGGTACGCCGACGACAAGGCTTTCGGCGGTATGCTTGCCGACGATATCCGCGTGCGCGAATACCTGAAGAAGAAATTGAAATCCGCTTCGGTCGGTCGAGTCGTTATCGAACGTCCCGCCAAGAATGCCCGTATTACCGTCTACTCAGCTCGTCCGGGTGTGGTAATTGGCAAGCGCGGCGAAGACATCGAGAACCTCAAGGCCGATTTGCAGCGCCTCATGGGCGTGCCTGTGCACGTGAACATCGAGGAAATCCGCAAGCCTGAAACAGACGCTCAACTCATTGCCGACTCCATCGCGCAACAGCTGGAAAAACGTATCCAGTTCCGTCGCGCCATGAAGCGGGCCATGCAAAATGCCATGCGCCTCGGTGCGCAAGGCGTGAAAATCATGAGCTCGGGCCGTTTGAACGGTATTGAAATTGCCCGTACCGAATGGTATCGCGAAGGCCGTGTGCCCCTGCACACCCTGCGCGCCAACATCGACTACGGCACTTCCGAAGCCGCGACAACATACGGCATCATCGGTATCAAGGTCTGGGTCTATAAGGGCGACATGTTGCCTAACGGCGAGATGCCTCCTGAAGCAGCCGCACCGCGCGATGAAGAACGTCGTTCACGTCGTCCTCGCGGCGAGCGTCCTGAGGGTCGTCGTCCGGCGCGTGGTCGCGGGCCTCGCAAGTCTGATGCTGCTACAGCAGCACCAGCTGAAGGAGAATAATTATGTTGCAACCGTCACGCAGGAAATACCGCAAAGAGCAGAAAGGCCGTAATACCGGTCTGGCTACGCGCGGTGCACAGGTGTCGTTTGGTGAGTTCGGCCTTAAAGCAACAGGCCGTGGCCGTTTAACGGCTCGCCAAATCGAAGCCGCTCGTCGTGCGATCAACCGTCGTATTAAACGTGGTGGCCGTATCTGGATTCGTGTATTCCCCGACAAACCCATTTCCCGCAAGCCTGCTGAAGTGCGTATGGGTAATGGTAAGGGTAATCCGGAATACTGGGTCGCTGAAATTCAACCCGGCAAGGTGATTTACGAAATGGAAGGTGTCAGCGAAGAGTTGGCGCGTGAAGCGTTCCGCCTGGCCGCGGCCAAGTTGCCGATTTCCACGACGTTCGTCAGCCGTCGTATCGGTGCTTAAGGAGAAACGTTATGAAAGCCAGCGAACTCCGTTCCAAGGAAAAAGATGAGCTCCAGACAGAGCTCGAGAGCCTGCTCAAGGCACAGTTTGGTCTGCGCATGCAGCGTGCTACTCAGCAACTCTCCAACACCAGTCAGTTGGGCAAAGTACGTCGCGACATCGCGCGTGTTCGTACCGTCATGACTGAGAAGGCAGGAAAGTAATATGAGCGAAACTCAAAACACCACAGCCAAGCGCCAGCGTACTCTGGTTGGCAAAGTTGTCAGCAACAAGATGGATAAAACCGTTGTCGTTCGCGTAGAGCGTCGCGTTAAGCATCCTGTTTATGGCAAGATTGTGATTCGTTCCGGCAAGTACAAAGCGCATGACGAAACCAATCAGTTCAACGAAGGCGATATCGTCGAAATTGCTGAAGGTCGTCCTATCAGCCGCGATAAAGCCTGGACGGTCACCCGTCTTATCGAGGCGGCACGCGTTATCTAAACGCGTTGTCGTCCCGTGAAAAGCCAGGGCTGCATTTTGCAGTACCTGGCTTTTTCTTTTTTATAGAGCGTGAATTATTGCACTGGTCTTGCCCGTTTAAGCCATCAGCCGGGTTGGTTAGATGATGTTTGAAGTGCCATGTGTTGAACCAATAGTTGTGCCGCCGGTGATAAAGAGGCCCGCGAGCGTACACATAAATGCAGTTGTCGCTTAGCCCAGGGTTCATCCAGTTCCAATACTTTAATTTGCAAAGCCTTGGCTTGCGTTTGCGCAACCCGACGCGGCAAGATGCCAGTGCCTAAATCGGCCTCTACCATTAAACATAACGCGTCGTAGCCTGATACCTGAAACCGGCAACGCCACGTGCGGTTCAGTGCCAGTGCTGAACGGGTTAATTGCAGATTCATTTGGCTGCCATGTGGCAGGCCAACATAGGGAAAATCAAGCGTTTCTTCGAACCGAACCTTGTGGCGACCGGCCAGTGGATGGTGCCGCGAAGTAATAATGGCGAGCTCATCGGATCGATAGGGTAAATAGGTCAAATCTTTTATGGGTTCATCCATAACCAGCACACCCACGTCGGCCGTATTCTCTGCTACAGCCTGCGCAATCTCCGTGCTCATCCGTTCGGCCAGGTCAATTTGAATGTTTGGATAGGACTTAAGAAATGCGCCCAATTCACCAGGCAGGAATTGATTAATGGCAGACAAGTTAGCGTGAATACGAATATAGCCTTTGTCGCCCGAGCCATAATCTTGAATATGGGTTTCCAGCGCGCCCAGGTCGTTCAAAATTCGGTGGGCACGATCAATTAGCGCCCGCCCTGCCGGGGTGGCCTTCAAGCCTTTGTTGCTGCGTTCCACCAGTGCGACACCCATTTGCTCTTCAAGATCGCTAATGCGTCGGCTAATTGCGGCCGCAGCAATGTGTTCTTGCTCAGCCGCCGCACTAATGGTGCCGGCCTGAATGACGCGGATAAACAGTTTGAGCGATTTCGGATCCAAAGCCATAACAAAAAGCGATAATAAGGGGTCAATTTTGATGGTTTATAGATTCATCATCGCATAAAACGATGATGGTATCGAAAATAACCGCTTTACAGTCAAGGTCGGTTAACGGGAAGATGACGGAAAGCGTAAAGAATGAGGAAGCTATGACGCAGGATAAGCAGGAAACCCCCATGGCGCTGGAAGGCGTTAAGGTACTGGAACTTGGCGCGCTGATTGCCGGCCCGTATGCCAGTACGTTATTGGCGCAATTTGGCGCTGAGGTGATCAAAATTGAACCCCCGGAAACGGGTGACCCGTTGCGCACCTGGCGCAAGCTGCACAACGGCACGTCGTTATGGTGGTATTCGCAAAGTCGAAACAAGAAGTCGGTTACGCTGAATTTGAAAGACCCCGAGGCGCAGGAGATGGTGCGCAAGTTGGCGGCTGAGGCCGATATCGTGATTGAGAACTTTCGGCCCGGTACGCTGGAAAAATGGGGCTTGGGTTGGGAAACCTTGTCGGAATTGAATCCGTCTTTAATCATGGTGCGTATTTCAGGCTATGGGCAAACCGGCCCGTATAGTCAAAAACCGGGGTTCGCAGCTATTGCGGAATGCATGGGCGGGCTGCGCTATGTCACGGGCTACCCCGATCGTGCACCGGTACGCACCGGCGTGAGCCTTGGCGATACGCTGGCTTCGCTGTATGGGGTGGTGGGGGCGCTGATGGCGCTGTATCACATTAAAGCCAATAAAGGCCAGGGTCAGTTTATTGATGTGGCCTTATACGAAGCGGTGTTTGCCGTGATGGAAAGCCTGATTCCCGAATACGCCGCCACGGGCACCATACGCGAGCGAACCGGCGCGGCGCTGCCGGGTATCGTGCCGTCCAACACCTATTTGTGTAAAGACGGCAACTATGTGGCGATTGCCGGCAACGGCGACGGGATTTTCAAGCGGCTGATGAACGCCATTGGTCGGCCCGACTTGGCCGAGAACCCCGAGCTTGAGCATAACGACGGCCGTGCGCGGCATACGGAAATGCTGGACGGGGTAATTGGCGACTGGGCTGCCGAAAATGAATTGCAGTATGTACTGGAAACGCTGGATGCCGCATCGGTACCGTGCGGGCGTATTTATACCGCCAAAGATATCTATGAAGACGCGCATTATCAGGCGCGTGAAATGATTCAGCGTTTTGAAATGGCCGATGGCGCACCTATAGACTTGCCCGGCATTGTGCCCAAGCTCAGCCAGACCCCGGGCCGCACCCGATGGTTGGGTCCGGAATTGGGCCAGCACACACGCGAAGTGCTGGAGTCCATTGGTGTGACGCCCGAGCAGTACGACAAAATGAAACAGGCCGGCCTGGCGTAATGGCTGCGGTGTGCCTGAAACAGGAAATGGATATGCAAGAACGACAACGTGTTTACATACAGGAAGTATCGGTACGCGACGGGTTTCAAATTGAGGCCAAGTTCGTCCCTACGGAACAGAAAATCGAACTCATCAACGCACTAAGCCGCACCGGTTTGGCCAAAATTGAAGTCACCTCATTTACTTCACCCAAAGCCATTCCCAACCTGGCGGATGCCGAGGCCGTTATGAGTCAAATCGACCGTGTGCCCGGCGTGGTGTACGCGGCGCTGGTGCCCAATGTGCGCGGTTGCGAGCGCGCGCTGGCCTGCAATGTAGATGAAATCAATTTATTCATGTCGGCCAGCCGCACGCATAATCTGGCCAATATCCGCATGACGCCTGAACAATCGTTGGAGCAGTTTCAGAAGGTGGCGGATTTTACCGGCGATAAGGCGATGTTGAATGCGTCGGTGTCAACGGCCTTTGGTTGTCCTTTTGAAGGCGAAGTGCCGGCCGACCGTGTGATGGATTTAATTCAGCGTTACGTTGATATGGGCATTCAGGGGGTGAGCCTGTGTGACACCACGGGCGTGGCCAACCCCACCCAGGTGCGCGAGTTGTGCGAGCGTGTACGCAAACGCTGGCCTTCTTTGGTGTTAACGCTGCATTTCCACGATACGCGTGCAATGGGCTTGCCCAACGTTATGGCTGCGCTCAGTGCCGGGGTGGATCGTTTTGACGCCTCGTTGGGTGGCTTGGGCGGCTGCCCTTATGCGCCGGGCGCCAGCGGCAATGTTTGCACCGAAGACATGGTGCATATGTTGGAGGCCATGGGCTATGACACGGGTGTGGCGCTGGAGCCGTTGTTGGATATTGCACGCTTGCTGCCCGAGATTGTGGGGCATGAAGTGCCGGGCCAGGTTATGAAGGCCGGCCCGTATACACGGCGGTACCCGGTGCCGGAGTCGGTTAAGGGGATGTGAGAGCATTAGCAGCTTCGTTGCTCAGGCTGGACGCTAACAGTCGAACAGGAGTGGCGAGGCCTTGAGTGTCTCTTAGCCCTAGTAGGAGCTCTCTTTTGGCCCAGGGCTCTAGCAACGCCACGCGCTTTAGACCAAGTGGGCGTAAATAAGGCTGTGCTGCCAGACGGGGTAAGACGCCTATTCCAAGCCCCGCCCTGACCATACGGCATACGGCATCAAAGCTGCGTACTTGAATCTGTAATTTCAAAGGCATTTGAAGCCTGCTGCTTTCTGCGTGCAATCGCTTCGCGATGGATGTAGATTGGGGAAGACTTACAAAATCGAATGCAATCGCGTCGGCAAAAGATATGTGCTTATGATTGGCAAGGGGATGCCCTCTGGGCACGATGAGTGTGAGTTCGTCTTGACGATAACGGAATACTTTGAGTCCCGAGCACGGCGTGTGCTCTTCAAAGACCCCAAGGTCTGCACGGTTTTCTAGTACGGCCGAGACCACCTCTGAACTATTGCGTTCTTCTAAATCGATTCGAATACTGGGATGCTTGCGCATAAAAGTCCCAAGCTCTTCGGGCAAAAACTGGGTAATAGTTGATGTATTCGCCCAAAATCGCACACGACCTAAGTTACCAGATGCATAGTCTGATAAAGCTTCTGACATTCTTTCTACGCTTTGGAGTATTTCAAGTGTATGTTGGAATAGCGTATTACCGGCCTCCGTCAACTTCACACCATTTGAGTAGCGGAACAATAAAGCGGTACCAACATGGCTTTCTAGGGTTGAAATGCGTTTACTGGCCGCGGCAACGGCCATGTTTGAGTGGCGAGCACCGGCCGTAACGCTTCCAAGTCTTGCGACAGCAATGAAAACGCGAAGAGTGATGAGGTCGAAGTGTGCAAGGTTCATGGTGGTCTCAGCAGTATTGCTCTGTCTAGGTGCTCGGTTTTTTGTGTTCAAAGTGAGAAAAAGCAATAAAAATTGTTGCTTTACGTATTTTTGATCCCTTCTATAAATAAGCGGAACATTTTATCGAATAATAAATAGGCTTTCGTCAATTGCGAACACAAGTTGGTTTTTTAAGGGAAGGGAGCCTGTTAATATCGCGTTTGCAGGCCCGTGTATGCGTCAATTCTTAATAAAACTAAGCGCATGTAGTGTTTAACGGTTTTTTTGATTTCGTAGTTGGGAAACTCTAATGGCATTAATTAAGTTTATTCTTGCTGATGGAACGCAGCAGGAGGTTGAGGCGAGTGAAGGCGTTTCGGTCATGGAAGTGGCTGTTGCCAATAACATCTCAGGCATTGATGCAGACTGCGGCGGCGCCTGTGCTTGTGCTACGTGCCACGTTCATGTTGCGCCTGAGTGGGTTGCTCGGTTACCGGTGCGCGACGAGCAGGAAGAAAAAATGCTTGAGTTTGCTGTAGATGTTGATGAGTACAGCCGACTTAGCTGTCAGCTAAAAATCAGTAGTGACGTTGATGGCTTATGCCTGAATGTGCCCGAATCACAGTATTAAAAAAGAAGATGGGTATTAGTTGAGTACGTAGTGTTGGTACCCTTTTGAAGGTTCATATTTAGCGTTTGCTGACGCAATTAAATTAAAAATACAACGGAGACAATGATGAAAATTCGCATATTAGCAGCGGCTGCAACAATGTTGCTAGCCTCAATGGCCATGGCTCAAGAGCCGGTGAAAATTGGCTTTATGGGTGTGATGTCAGGCCCGCAAGGTGTTTTAGGTGAAGACATGTACGCTGGGTTTATGCTGGCAGTAGACCGTGAGGGTGGTAAGTTGGGAGGAATTCCCGTAGAGGTTTTTAAAGAAGATAGTCAGCTTAAGCCAGAGTTAGCAGTGCAACTGGTTGACAAACTGATTGAGCGTGAAAAAGTCTCTATTATTACCGGCGTCACTTTTTCGAACATTATGATGGCAATTCAAAAGCCCGTGACAGATCGGGAAGTATTTTTGATTGGGTCAAACGCTGGTCCGGCACCTATTGCCGGGAAACTTTGTAATGCTTACACCTACTCGAGCTCCTGGCAAAATGATATGCAATCGGAGGTGGTTGGTAAGTATGCGACAGAACAGGGGTATAAGCGTGTAATTGCGATGGCGCCTAATTATCAGGCTGGCAAAGACTACATCGCAGGCTTCAAAAGATATTTTGAAGGAGATGAGGTAGAAGAAATTTATACACCTTTAAACCAGTTGGATTTTTCTGCTGAACTAACGCGGGTTGCTGTATCTAAGCCAGACGCTGTATTTATTTTCTATCCAGGTGGATTGGGTATTAACTTTGTACGGCAGTATCAACAACTGGGACTAATGAATAGTGTGCCTCTGCTTGCGACAGCTACGGTTGACGGTACTACTTTGCCCGCCATGAAAGAAGCTGCCCTGGGTGTGAATATAGGTACCTTCTGGAGTCCTGATCTTGATGTGCCGGAAAACAAAGTTTTTCTTGAAGAGTTTGAAAAGAAGCATAATCGTATCCCTTCTCAGTATGCAGCTCAGAGCTATGACGCTGCTTTATTAATTGCTTCCGCGTTAAAGAAAGTGAATGGCGATATGAGTGATAAAAAAGCGTTTGCAAAAGCGTTAAAAGAAGCTGATTTCAATTCTGTACGTGGCTCATTCAAATTCGGCAATAACAATTTCCCAATTCAAAACATGCATATGCTTAGGGTTGTTAAGGATGACAATGGTCAAATAGTGTTAAAGACTATCGCTACTCCGTTAAAAGATCACCAGGATGCCTACCACCAAGAGTGCTCAATGCAGTGAGCTTTTCTTGTAAGGAACTGATTAAATGAGTTGGCAGCTTTTCGTGATGCAGGCCTTGAATGGTATTCAGCTAGGCCTGCTTCTTTTTTTATTGTCGGCCGGTCTGACACTGGTACTGGGGATTATGAGGTTTTTAAATCTCGCCCATGGTTCCTTGTATATGATGGGTGCGTATATTGCCGCAGCTGTTTTTGGTCGTACTGATTCTTTTTTGGCGTCAATAGTCGTTGCTATTCCTGCCACACTCTTGCTTGGTTTTGTCATTGAGCGATTTCTTCTCTTTAAGCTGTATGAGCGGGATCATTTATATCAAGTCCTGGCCACGTTTGGCTTAATTCTTTTTTTCAACGAGTTGGTTCGCATAATCTGGGGCTCATCTTCTCTATATATGGGCCTGCCGGAGTCTTTGTCCGGCATAGTCATCATCGCCGGTCTGCCTTATCCGGCTTATCGATTTGCGATTATTTGTATGGGTTTGCTGATCGCGTTGGGACTTTATTTACTGATTCATCGAACCCGCATCGGCATGTTAATACGAGCAGGCGCGTCGAACGCACCTATGGTGGGCATGTTGGGTGTCAACATTAAATTGATCAACTCTTTGGTGTTTGCGTTTGGCGCCGGATTGGCGGGGTTAGCGGGCTTAATGTCAGCGCCGATTATGTCAGTGCAGTCTGGCATGGGTGAGCCAATTTTAATTTTGACTTTGGTGGTTATCGTCACCGGAGGAATTGGTTCAATTCGTGGTGCCTTCTACGGTGCGATTATTGTTGGTTTTGTTGATACTGTGGGGCGGGCATTCTTACCATTGCTGCTGAGTCAAACTTTTGAGCCAACCATTGCTCAGGCGTTAGGCCCGACCATTGCTTCCATTCTTATTTATTTATTTATGGCTGTTGTGTTGGCAATTAGGCCAGAGGGTTTATTTAAGGTGAAGCATGGCTAAGTTGAGCTTACGGCTGTCAATCGCTACGGCCTTTCTTATTGCGCTTGCGCTGGTTCCCGTTTTTGCATTGATGGCTGGTGATACTTATTTCATTACCCTGTTTTCTCGGATTATGATTTTGGGAATGGCAGCGGTAGGTTTGAATCTGGTTCTTGGTTTTGGTGGCTTGGTAAGCCTTGGGCATGCTTTGTATATCGGTGTAGGAGCGTATGCTGTTGGCATTTTGTCCTTTCATGGCATAAATAACGCATGGCTCCAGTTGCTAGTTGCTTTATTGTTTGGCGGTGTATTGGCATTAGTTTTGGGCGTTGTGGCTCTCAGAACAAAAGGCCTGTCGTTTATTATGATTACGCTAGCGTTTGCCCAGATGGCCTATTATGTGGCTGTTGGTCTGAGGCAGTATGGAGGTGAAGACGGTTTACCGCTGGGCCAGCGTAGCGATTTTGTATTTTTTGGGATACAGAGTGACATTTCGCTCTATTACCTGATCTTTGTTGTTTTGCTGGCAACGGTTTACGTTTTGAATCGTATGATCGACTCCCAGTTTGGGCTGGTGCTACGCGGCAGCAAAAACAACTTAAAACGCATGACGGCGCTGGGTTATCCGATATTACGTTATCGTTTAGGCGCTTATCTGATTTCTGCCTTGATTTGTGTTGTGTCAGGCTTCTTCTTGGCGAATATCGCTAAATATGTGGCACCGTCATATATGTCTTGGCACGTCTCTGCTGAGATTATTGTGATGGCGGTTCTAGGTGGTATGGGAACAGTATTAGGGCCTCTGATTGGTGCAACGGCACTTTTGGCGTTCGAGGAGTTCTTGCATACAGTGAATATTGGCCTGCCCTGGGGGCTTGATACATATATCAACAACCATTTCTTAGCCATCATTGGCATTGTGATACTGATTATCGCTTTGTCGCTGCAGCAAGGCTTATATGGCAGTTTGTTGAGTCGCGAGCCGAGTAAATAAAATGCTAACGGTTAAAAACCTGGTTAAAAATTTTGGTGGCCTTACGGCTACAGACAATTTGTCGTTGCAAGTTAACGATGGTGAGTTGCACGCCATAATTGGGCCCAATGGCGCTGGGAAAACTACGTTGATTCATCAGCTGGCGGGGGAGTATTTTCCTGATTCTGGTGAGATCGTTTTTGACGGCAAGCCTATTACTCGCGCCAAGCCGCATGTACGAGCTTTGGCAGGGTTAGGGCGTTCCTACCAAATATCCTCAGTGTTTTCCGAGTTAACGGTGCTTGAGAATGTTCTGCTCTCATTGTTGGCGCATGAGGGACATAGCTTTAGGTTTTGGAATCCGATCTTAGCGTCTTCAAAGTATCGCGACAAAGCGTTAGCCGCTTTGGAGACAGTTGGCTTGGCCGCATTTGAGGGTAAGGTTGTTGATGTAATGGCGCATGGAGAACGTCGACAACTTGAGTTGGCCATGGCGATTGTGAACAAGCCTAAACTGCTTTTGTTGGATGAACCGATGGCTGGCATGAGTCATCACGAGTCTGAAAAAGTTATTAAGCTGCTTGCTTCGTTGAAAGGCCAATACGCCATTTTATTGGTTGAGCATGATATGGACGCTGTTTTTACCCTTGCAGATCGTGTAACGGTGCTTGTTTATGGCCGCCCTATAGCGACTGGTACGCCGGATGAGATTCGGAATAATGAACAAGTATTAGAGGCTTATTTGGGTGTGCCGGAGGAAGACAATTGAATCCGTTGCTTGAAGTTAAAGACATAGAAACCTCTTACGGTGCTAGCCAGGTTCTCTTTGGCGTTTCATTTAATGTTGCCGAAGGAGAGTTAGTGACTCTGATCGGTCGCAATGGTATGGGTAAGTCAACAACGGTTAAAACCATTATGGGAGTGTTGTCTCCGAAGACAGGCTCCATTGCGTTTCGTGGTCGCTTCGTTCACGGGGCTCCCAGCTATGTGGTAGGTCGCTCAGGGGTGTCGGTGGTGCCAGAGGGGCGGCAGGTGTTTCCTAATCTTTCGGTTCGTGAGAACTTGATCGCTACCGCACGTAAACCCAGTCATGCTGCCGATCCTTGGACGCTTGATAAGGTTTATGCGATGTTTCCCCGGTTGCGCGAAAGAGAGCGCAATTTAGGCAGCAATTTGTCGGGCGGAGAACAACAAATGTTGGCAATCGGGCGGGCTTTGTTAACGAATCCTGAGTTGCTCATTTTGGATGAGGCCACTGAAGGGCTTGCACCGTTGGCACGAGCGGAAATATGGAAGGCGTTGAGTCAGTTGAAGTCTGCTGGATTGGCGTTAGTTGTAATTGATAAGAATATCGCGCCCTTATTACGGTTGGCTGATCGCCATTACGTAATGGAAAAGGGGCGCATTGTATGGCAAGGATCGTCAGATGATTTGCGTGCACATCCCGAAGTGTTGCAAGAATATGTGGGTGTTTGACACGCCGATATCGAATAGGAGTGAGACATGAGTAGAACAGAATTAAATACAACAGGATCTTCGTTTGATTTGTTTAATGTACCGGATGACTATTACGATAATCCTTATCCTTACTATAAAGATTTACGTGATAACGATCCGATCCATTTGAATTCGGATGGGTCGGTCTTGGTTACTCGATACGAAGATGTGAAAGCGGTTTGGCGTGATTTAACGGGTGTTGTGAATCGGGAAAAAATGTACTCCGAGAAATTTGGTGCGGGCGCGCTACTTGAGCATCATACAAAAAGCATGTTGTTTCGTGACCCACCCGATCACGATCGCTTGCGTGATGTCGTTAATCCTTTCTTCACGCAGTCGGCGATTGGTCGGCTTAAAGTAACCGTTGAGGACATCGTTTCCACATTGCTTGATGAGCTGGATGGCAAGAAGGAAATTGATTTTGTGCGTGATTTTGCATCCTTGATTCCTATCAAATTGATCTGTGACATTCTTGGCGTGCCGCGTGAGCACGGGCCAAAGATTCGTGACATGGGGGCAAAAGTGTTGGTGCCGCTTAATCCGGCGGTTTCAGCTGAAGCAATTCAGGCGGGACATGAAGGCACTAAAGCATTTATGGATTTCCTGCGGCCTTATGTGAAAGAGTGGCAGTCTCGTCCGGCTGAAGAAACGCCAAGTAATATCATCAGCGGTATGGTTAAAGCGCAAAAAGCCGGCGACCCAATTACCGATGATGAAATTATTCATATGTGTATTTTGGTGTTGAACGGGGGGCATGAGACCACGACAAATTTACTAGGCTTGTCTACGTTGGCCTTGCTGAAACATCGGGATCAGTTTGAAAAATTGGTGACGGACCCCTCGTTAGTAAGTACAGGGGTTGAGGAGTGTTTGCGTTACGGAACGCCTCTTCAGTTACAGGGTCGTCGCACGACGCGGGAACTGACAATTCCTGGTGGAACAATTCCTCCTGATACTGAGGTCATAATTGCGCAGGTATCGGCTAATCGTGATGAGCGGATTTTTAAAGATCCTGATCAATTCGACCTAGAGCGTCGCCCGAATCCGCACCTGGCTTTTGGCGCCGGTATTCACGTGTGTTTGGGTCGCCCTTTGGCTAGGCTGGAAGTTGGGGTTACTTTGCCCTTGCTGGCTCGGCGTTTCCCGAAAATGGAATTGGTTGGTGAGCCTACTTTTGCTCGTAACATTCGTTTCCGGGGTATCCAAAAAATGAACATTCGTCTTAGTTAATAGACGTTTGATATGCGCGCGACTCCGCGTTATAAATCTTGTAAAGTGGGGTTGTCGTGTCCGCTCGCTTTAAGCTTTTTTCTTATTGTAGGCATTCGACCAATCGTCAAAAGTGGTCGCCCACAAACCGTCCACATCCCCAGCCGCATAACTTGCGGTGAAGTGGTTGCACCCCGGCAACTCAAGCGTTTCAACAGGAATGTCGTGCGCCTTCAGCGCGGCTTCCATTTCCTGGCCTTGGCGCTTTAAATGCGGGAAGTCTTCTTCTCCCCACGTGAGCAGGAAGGGCGGTAGCCCCGACTTCAGATTTTTTATGGATGACGCGGCGGTGTCGGCGCCCACCTCGGGCGGCCCCAGGAAACGGGGCCGAACCGCCATCCCTGCATCTTCACCAAAATAATAAATGCCCGATATGGTCGCGCAGCCTTTTACTTGAGCGGAACACGCCATGTCGGGCACCGCCTCTTCAACAACGGCCAGAAGGGCGGCGTAATGTCCGCCCGCCGAATGACCGCTGACAAAAATTTTCTTGGGATCGCCGCCGTATTCGCTGATGTTTTTGCTGACCCAATCCAGCGCACGGGCACTGTCTTGAAAGCCAACGGGGAACAAATGATTGGGTGCCAGGCGGTAGCCCGCAGAGGCAAACGTGATACCCAATTTGTTAAGCGCGGGGGCGATAAAGTACATCCATTCTTTGTAGCCGTTAGTCCAGCCGCCGCCGTGAAAGAAAAGCAGTACGCGCCCGTCGGGATTTTCGGCAGGGAAAATACCGATGCTTTGATAAGGATCTTCGCCGTAATTGACCTCAATGGGTTTCAGGCCCTTGGCCCGTTCAAGCAGATAGGCATGGTACTTGACCATGTTTTCGTTAAACGGTTCTTGTGCGGGGTAGCGTGCAATATCCATTATTTAACCTTTCTTTGCTTAAACAAACCGATACCGATACACATGCCCCCGGGCTGCATCGGGGTCATCGTGTTTTACAACCTCGATTTTTCCTGCGTTCGGCGAAGGAAAGTGTGCCGGCATAACCGTGGTGCATTTGTGTGCCAGCTCGGCCATGGCGTTTAAACGGGTGGCGCGTGACTTCAACGGATCAAGGCAAAACCGTGTGTTCCAGTGCGGGTAACAGCATTGCAAGGGGTGGTGGAAAAGGTCGGCGGTAATAAGGGTCGGGTCTGACGCGTCGTCAATTTCAACGCCCACATGGCCGGGCGTGTGCCCTGGCAAGGGAACCAGTCGGATTCCAGGGACGATTTCGTGATCCATGTCGACTAAATCGACCTGGCCGGAGTGGAACAGGGGCCATACTGAATCGCCGATGTAGTCGCCCGAGCGAACCAGCGCCGGGTGCCCCTCATTTTCTTTCCAGTAATCCCACTCCGGCGCGGTGAATAGGTAGCGCGCATTGGGGAAGGTGGGTACCCATTCTTTGCCGTTGAAGCGTGTATTCCAGCCGACATGATCAACGTGCATGTGCGTTGACAAAACAATATCAATATCTTCAACGCCAAGGCCCAGGCTTTCCAGCCCTTCCAGCCAGTTCCATTGTTGTTCGTGGAATTCTGATCGAACGCGTTGTTTGCAGTCGCCCACACAGGTGTCAATTAGAATTCTTTGGGTTTGCGTTTCCAGTAAGAACGATTGAATCGTAATGATCAGTTTGTCGGTCTCCGGATCGTAAAAATGCGGTACCAGCCAGTCGATGTTTCGGGCAATCATGTCTGGGTCGGAATCGGGGAAAATCTCTCCAGGGCGAAGCAGTGGGTTGCTTGATTCAATGATGCGCGAGATCTTAACCTGGCCAAGTTGGGTGGTGGTTGTCTTCATCGTTTGAAATGCCCTTAGTTCTGCGGTTCAGCATACGAGAGTATGAGTTTACTGAAGAAGTCGATGTCCGCTGTAGACGTAATTTTCTTCTTTGTAAGATAAAAATTAATAGCATGGCCGTCAAAGGCCATTAATAGCAGTGTTGCAATGGCGCGGATTCGTTCAGGGGCCAAATTCGACAAGCTGTTGTTCAACATTTGGCATAGTCTGTTTTCTACTGACAGCCGCAGCGCCGGGCTATAGCCTTCATTACTTGTTGCCGTCGATAGCGCCTGAATAAGGTTGTTGCTGAACCCTTTGTCCGCCGCCGGCAAGTCTCGCCACATTGTCGTCAAAATTCGCTGGATTTTCTGTTCGTTCGTGTTCAGTCGGTTTAGGGCTTTTTCCAGTTTGGCCATTCGTTCGTCCAGCCAGCCTTCATACAAGGTAAACAAAATTTCCAGTTTGGATGGAAAGTAAACGTAAATATTGGCGGGTGAAGAGCCGGCCAACTTGGCGATTTGGGGTATTTTCGTACTGGAATACCCGTATTCCATGAAGCATTTATATGCGGCATCCAAGATTGCCTGCTTCATTTCCGGCTTTTTTACCTGAACCACGTCGACCCCTAAATACTCAATTTTTTAATGTTACCTCATGGTAATCAAATTATCTTAAATAAGGAACGTTATTCGGTATTGACTTGCTTTTGGTATGTCAGTAAAGTCGTTCTGCAAGGGCACGCTGGAAGCCTTGATGCAATGCGACATGGTCCTGATATTCCACGTGCCGCTGTTCAGTAGTTGGCTGAGAAGGTAATGGATAACGGCGTTCGTATACAAATGATTATCGACGCCCCCGACGATTTATATGCCTTGCAGTCGCCGCCTGGTTTGAAAGAGGCGCTGCTGCACGCTCACAAACTGTACGAGAATACAAAGCAGGTGCGAGTCACCAGCAAGGCCGGTACAGACTTTACTTATGAGCGTGGCGAGTACCCCGTAATGAGCCAATACGGGTTTGCAGATGAACCCGGGCATATCGTTTCCATCGAGGGTGGGCTGGATGCCACTTTAATGCGCGAGTGGTTGGAAGACGGTAAGGATTTCCCCGAAGACCGCGACCCATTCGCTATTTCGCATTTGGGCTGGGGCTTGAATCCGCAGGCTCGCTGGGACAGCATCGCGTTGTATGGTGATTCGCCCGAGCGAAACCGCGCGGCAACACGAGCGTTTCCGGGCAACTTCCTGTTTTCGACAGGCCCCAATACGCAGGGGGGTGGCACACGCAAAACGCGCGGCCATTACGACCTTCCCATGCGCGGGTGCACCATAGAGCTAGACGGTAACCGGATCATCGAAGACGGCAAGGTGCTTGATCCGAAAATGATTGTGCCGCGGGAACGGCGGTAAGTATTGCAGTGCAAGAAGTAGCTGGGCAGCAAACCTTCAGTAAGCAATAAATGAAAACATCATCGGAGACAACTATGACGACACGACGCACGTTTTTGAATGTGGCTTTGAGTATTGGCCTGGCCGCAAGTATGTTTGGGGCGGCGGCTGCCGAGAAACCGCCTGTTCGTATTGGCTTTTCAATGTCGCAAACGGGGCCGTTTGCCAATGCGGCGCAAGACCAATATGCCGTTTATGAAATGTGGCGCGATGAGGTCAACGCGCGTGGGGGCATCGACGTTGCCGGCAAAAAGCGTTTGGTTGAGTTTGTCGAATACGACAATCAGTCCCGGCCGGAAATGTCGGTACGCATCTATGAAAAACTCATCACCGACGATAAGGTGGATTTGCTGATTGCGCCCTGGGGCACGCCGTTCCAGATCGCCCTTGCGCCGGTCGTGGAAAAGTATAAATTTCCGGTGGTTGGAAACACATCGGCCTCCGTCATGTTGCGTGAGGTAAAGCCCGGCTATATTTGGTTTCCCACCGCAGCCATACCCGATGTCATGGCGGTGGAACTGACCAAGCTGATGCAACAAAACAATGTTAAGTCGGTCGCCATCATGGCCAACGTGCTTTCGCTGACCAAAGAGCTGAAAACCTTTATTGAGCCCGAGCTTGAAAAGGCCGGAATAGAAATAAAGTTCAGTACAGAGTACCCGCCCAGTATTAAAGACATGACACCCATGTTGGCGCAAATCAAAGAATTGAAACCCGATGCGGTGTTGGCGCTTTCCTATCCCGGCGACTCTGTTTTATACGGTAAACAGGCCAAGGAAATAGGGATATCCAGCCCCTTTCAATTTGTGGCGCTGGGCGCGTCAGCTGCCTTTTATCGTAAAGCCCTGGGTGATTCGGCCAATGGCTTTGTAACGATTGGCCACTGGGCACCGGATAACCCAGAATGGAAAAATGCGCGCAAGTTCTACGATAACTACGTTGCACGCTACAACCAGGAACCCGACTATTTGAACGCTTCGCTGGCTTACTTGTCTTTGGAGATTCTGGAGCAAGCCGTCGCCAAGGTGGGTCTGGATAAAGAAAAGCTGCGTGAGACGATTGCGAACGACACGTTCGAAACCATTAATGGAAAGGTGAAGTTTGAAGGCGTGCAAAACGTTATTACCCCAACGGCATTCCTGCAAATTCAGGACGGGCACCTGAAGCTGATTTGGCCCGACTCCATTGCCACCAGCAAGTTCCAGCCAAAAGCGGCTATTCAATAAGCGCCCAACAAGAAAAAAGGGCGGCCTAATGGGCCGCCCCTGGAACACTGACAGGGGTGTTGCATGAGTTTTGTGGATGTGTTTTTGTCGCCGCAGTTGCTGTTTGCCACGCTGGTAACAGGCGCCCTTTACGCGATTATCGCGTTAGGCCTGAATTTGGTTTATGGAACCATGCGCCTGCTTAATGTGGCGCACGGCGAATTGGTGATGGTGGGTGCGTACGTAGGCTATTGGCTGTTCAGCGTTTTTGGGCTGTCACCCTTGTTCTCCACCGTGGTTGTCGCGGCCTTCAGTGCCATCGTTGGTGTGTTGCTCTACAAGTTTCTGTTGCGAGACATGTTGGTGCGTGTCGACCGCAGGGAGCGGCTTGAAGCGAACTCTTTGTTGCTGTTCTTTGGGCTTTCGTTGTTAATTCAAAACATCGTGGCTTGGGTGGAGACAGCAACCCCTCGCGCTTATCAATACATGGATCATGTGTATCGGTTCGGCGACCTGGCCATGACGGGAAACCGAATTATTGCGCTTCTGGTCGCGTTGGCGATATGCATCGGGGTCACACTCTTCCTGCGCTGGAGCGTTTTTGGTCTTGCTTTGCGGTCGGTGATAGAGCAGCCTGAGGCGGCTCGCATTGTGGGCGTGAATGTCGAGCAAGTGCATATTGTGAGTCTGACCTTGGGCTTTGCGTCGGCAGGTGTTGCAGGTGTGCTGTTAGGCATGATGGAACAATTTTCCCCGTTTATCGGGTTTCCGCTGGCAATTGCGGCTTTTATCGTCGTGATTCTTGGTGGGCTGGGCAATATTCTGGGTGGATTTTTAGCCGCCTTGTTATTGGGCGCCATTGAAACCTATGGTGTGGCCTTGACGTCGCCTAATTTACGTTCAGTCTTGCTGTATGGGGTGTTCGTGGCAACACTCATGTTTCTGCCGCAGGGTTTATTTGCCAAAAGGGTCAGTCGATGAATGTCACCCTGAAAGAAATAACAGTTTTTGTTTGTTTGATTCTGGCGTTCGCCGTTCTTCCCTTTCTTGCACAAGACTATGCAATTGGCGTGGGCTTGGCCATTCTAATGTGGTTGGCACTCACGCAAAGCTGGGCAGTGCTCTCGAGCATGACAGGCTACATATCGCTGGGCCAGGTTGTGTTTTACGGAATCGGCAGCTATGTCGTTGTGGTGACCTGGCAATGGATGCCGCTCTGGCTCGCTCTGATCATGGCCGGCGCTATTAGCGCGCTGTTTGCGTTAATTGTGGGTTTACCAGTCATGCGGGTTCGTGGGCCCTATTTTGTCATTCTTACTTTTGGCTTGGCTGAGCTGGTGAAGTATTCCCTGATGGCCATTGAGGCCAAAATGGGTATTTCCAGCCGCCTTTTGTTTGGTACACCGCCAATTGAAACCATTTACTGGATTGTATTAGTGCTGGCGGTGGCGTCGACCTTGTTGCTGGAAACGGTCCATCGTTCACCTTTTGGACATGGTTTACGTTCGCTGCGCGAGAACGAAGAGGCGGCGGAAACACTTGGTGTGCCCGTAGCGCGATACAAGCTCATCGCGTTCATCTTGTCCGCTATTATTCCCGGCATGGTGGGTGGGGTAATGGCGCTGCGCTCAAGCTATTTCGAGGCGACCCAGGCGTTCGACCCAATGATTTCCATTACCGTGATCGTCATGGCGATTTTAGGCGGGGGCGATAACGCGCGCGGCCCCCTGTTCGGGGTGATTTTCCTGGTTATCCTGTCTGAACTGCTTTGGACGAACGCGCCACAGTTCTACATGATTATCCTGGGTACTTTGTTGATCGTGTTTGTGGTGAAGTTACCGAATGGCTTGCTCGGTTGGTATCGCAATTACAAGCATCGGGCTCAAGGAGAAGGCTCATGAGCTTAATCCAGCTGGAGGGCGTGAGTAAGAACTTTGGGGGCTTACGGGCGCTGGCTGAAATATCCATGACGGTCGATGAAGGGAAAATCCTGGGCATTATGGGGGCCAATGGGGCGGGCAAGACCACGTTGTTCAATGTGATTGCAGGGTATCTGCCACCCACTACTGGGAATGTTCTTCTCGAGGGAAAGTCGTTGCTGGGGCTTCGCCCGGACCAGGTCTGCCGACGGGGCATTGCCCGTACATTCCAAATCGTTAAGCCATTTCAAAACCTGACGGTCATGGAGAACCTGCTGACGGCGGCGATGTTCGGTTCGGTTTTGATCCGTAATCGTCAACAGGCCGTTGCGCATTGCCAGACTGTCTTGAAAGACTTGGGGATGTCGAACCTGGCCGACACGCCGGCCCATGCGCTTACCTTGTCCAAGCAAAAGAAACTGGAGCTTGCCCGCGCGATCAGCACAGGTTGCAAGGTCGTCATGCTTGATGAGGTCATGGCGGGTCTGACCCCGCCCGAAGTCAGCGAGATGCTGGGCATTATTCGCGAGCAACATCATTCCCGAAAGCTAACCATATTAATTATCGAGCATGTGATGCGTGCCCTGATGCAATTGTCGGATCGCATCGTGGTGCTACACCATGGAGAGCGCATTGCAATGGGCACGCCGCAGGAGATCGCGGACAATTCGCGTGTGCACGAGGTCTATTTCGGAGAACAGAAATGAGCACAGATATCCTGAGCCTGAAAGAAGTGGTGGGCGGCTATGGGGAAGTGCAAATTATCCATGGTGTTTCTCTGAACGTGCGTGAAGGCAGCGTAACGGCATTACTGGGTGCAAACGGTGCCGGTAAAACCACGATTATGTTGATGTTGGCGGGAGTGTTGCCGGTCACGCAGGGCGAAGTGCTGTTCGATGGAAAAAGCATGGGTGCCCAACGCGGCCACCAGCGCGTCAACGCGGGGATGGTACTGGTGCCTGAAGGGCGGCGCGTTTTTCCTAACTTGTCTGTTGAAGAGAACCTGCGCCTGGGCGGTATCGTGCCGGCTGCGCGCCCCACCTGGAAGCAGCGTATAGAAGAAATGTATGAATTGTTTCCTCGGTTACGAGAGCGTCGCAGTCAGGCGGCCGGCACGCTTTCCGGCGGTGAACAACAAATGCTGGCGATTGCGCGCGGCCTGATGGCGCGCCCCAAGTTGTTGCTATTGGATGAACCCACGCTGGGCTTGGCGCCGATTATGGCGCAGTTGGTTTTCGACACAATACGTTCCCTGAACAAGGACGGCCTTTCCATTTTGATTGCTGAGCAAGACACCCGCAACACATTGAATTTGGCCGATGAAGCTTACGTGGTGGAAAATGGGCGCATTACGCTCCACGGCAGCAGCGATAATCTGAAGAACGACCCCCGCGTGAAGGAGGCTTACCTGGGGTTGTAGTATCGTTGCAGTAAGCGTTTAAGGAGAACGACATGGCAGATCTTTTCGAAAACCCAATGGGTTTGATGGGGTTTGAGTTCGTTGAGTTCGCCTCACCGGAACCGAATGTGCTGGAACCGTTGTTTGAGAAGCTGGGCTTCACCAAAGTGGCCGTGCATCGTTCGAAAGATGTGGTGTTGTATCGCCAGGGCGGCATTAACTTCATTATTAACAAAGAGCCCAAAAGCCTGGCAGCCTACTTTGCCGCGGAACATGGTCCTTCGGCGTGCGGCATGGCTTTTCGGGTGAAAGACGCGCACAAGGCCTATAAACGGGCGCTCGAGCTGGGCGCCCAGGCCTTGGAAATTCCCACTGGCCCAATGGAATTGCGTCTGCCCGCCATTAAGGGGATTGGCGGCGCACCGCTTTATCTGATCGACCGCTTCACCGATGGCATGACCATTTACGACATTGACTTCGAGTTTATTGAAGGTGTGGCGCTTCACCCTGCCGGGCACGGCCTGAAAGTGATCGACCACTTAACGCATAACGTGTATCGGGGGCGCATGAGCTATTGGGCCGGATTCTACGAGCGTTTGTTTAATTTCAGGGAAATTCGCTATTTCGACATCAAAGGTGAATACACCGGCTTAACGTCGCGCGCCATGACGGCTCCCGATGGCAAGATCCGCATTCCGCTGAACGAAGAAGCCGGCGGTGGCGGGCAGATTGAAGAGTTCCTGATGCAGTTCAATGGGGAAGGCATCCAGCATATTGCCTTGCTTACCGACAACCTTATGGATACTGTCGACCGCTTGCGCAATGCCGGCGTTAGGTTGATGACGGCACCTCCCGCTACGTATTATGAGATGTTGAACGAGCGTCTGCCGGGCCATGGGGAGCCGGTTGAGGAATTGCAGGCACGCGGCATTTTGCTCGACGGCTCAATGGAAAAGGATGATAAACGCCTGTTGCTGCAAATCTTTTCAGAAACCGTGTTGGGGCCTGTATTCTTTGAGTTTATTCAGCGTAAAGGCGATGAAGGCTTCGGCGAAGGAAATTTCAAGGCCCTGTTTGAATCGATTGAACGCGACCAGGTGCAGCGTGGGGTAGTGGGCGGAGGCGCATAATAGTGTAGCGTTAATACATATCTATTTTTGTATACCTCATACAAATATTTCATCGATAAACATATAACAAAGTACACAAATCCTGCCTCAACCGACGTATATTCAGGGTATGGGAATTCGGAATAACCATCGACGTGGTTTTTCACCACTCCAGGTTTTCGATTCTGTTTCAAGGAGATAGCCATGAATAGTCCGGTTGCGAACAAAGCCGAGCGCGAGGCTTACTACGCGCGGATCGACAAGAAAGACATGACCCCGTTATGGGAGTCATTGCATAGTTTGGTGCCGCAGTCGCCCACTACGGAATGTGTACCGCATTTATGGCGTTACGACGCAGTTCGATCCGACATTATGGAGTCGGGTGAACTGATTACGGCCGAGGAAGCGGTGCGGCGTGTGCTGATTCTTGAAAACCCTGGCTTGCGGGGCCAGGCTTCGATTACTCCCACACTGTATGCCGGCCTGCAACTGATTCTGCCCGGCGAAGTGGCGCCCAGCCACCGCCACGTGCAGTCGGCCTTGCGTTTTATTGTGGAAGGCAAAGGGGCGTACACGGCGGTGAACGGCGAGCGTACCACCATGCATCCCGGTGACTTCATTATTACGCCCACCTGGACCTGGCACGATCACGGTAACGCAGCGGTGGCCGATGGTGGTGAGCCGGTGGTGTGGCTCGACGGCTTGGATATTCCCTTCATTCGTATGATGGGCACGGGCTTTGCTGAAAACTATCCTGAGCCGGTACAGCCGATTGCACGGCCCGAAGGCGATAGTTATGCGCGTTACGGCTACAACATGTTGCCGGTGCACTACGAGGTAAACGGCAAGACCTCGCCGATTTTCAATTATCCCTACGAGCGCACCCGTGAGGCCTTGTATCAGTTGCATCGTAACGGCGAAATAGACGAATACGACGGCATCAAGTTGCGCTACGTGAATCCGGCGACAGGGGGCTTTGCCATGCCCACCATGGCCACCTTCATGCAACTGTTGCCCAAGGGTTTTAAAGGGAAGGCGTATCGCACCACCGACGCTACGGTGTTCAGTGTCGTAGAGGGTACCGGCAAAGCGTATATTGGTGATAAGGTGTTTGAGTTCACGCCGCGTGATGTATTCGTTGTGCCGTCCTGGCACAAAGTGCATTTTGAAGTGCAGGAAGAAGCCGTTTTGTTCAGCTATTCCGACCGCCCGATTCAGGCCGCACTGGGTTTGCTGCGCGAGGAGCGCCTGTAAGCCCTTTTTTAAGCAGAATACTCACGGGTTGGTTTAACCAATTCAATTTTATTAATCGAAATAAAGAGAGACCCATTATGTCTTATGTTGTGAAAGCACCAGAAGTTGTTGGCGTGCCGGTTGTCGGCACCACCGAGCAGTTTCCGGTTCGCCGCGTGTATTGCGTGGGCCGTAACTATGCCGCCCATGCCCGTGAGATGGGCTTCGACCCCGACCGTGAACCGCCCTTCTTTTTCTGCAAGCCTACCGATTCAGTCAAGCCGGTGGCGTACGGTGACACGCTGGAAGTACCTTATCCGTCGGAAACCGAGAACTATCATTACGAAATTGAATTGGTGGCGGCCATTGGCAAAGCCGGTTCCAATATCAGCGAAGCCGATGCGTTGTCGCACGTATGGGGTTACGCCGTGGGTTTGGATATGACGCGCCGCGACCTGCAAATGAAAATGCGTGAAATGGGTCGTCCGTGGGAAATCGGTAAGGCCTTCGACGACAGTGCGCCTATTGGTCCCATGCATCCGGCGGGCACGGTAAACAACCTGGAACAGGCTGAAATTGCCTTGAGAGTAAACGGCGAGTTCAAGCAGAAGAGCACCATCGACAAACTCATCTGGAATGTGGCCGAAACGGTGAGCTACTTGTCGCGTTATTTCCGGCTGGAAGAAGGTGACCTGATTTACACAGGTACGCCCGAAGGTGTAGGCCCGGTTGTAAAAGGCGACCTCATGGAGGGCAGTGTTGAGGGCTTGGGAACCATTGCTGTGAAGGTGGTGTAAATATGGATTTCTACAGCTTTTTCAACAGTTCCACGTCCTACCGTATTCGCATTGTGCTGGCGTTGAAAAAAGTGGATTTCAATCTGAATCCGGTGAATATCCGGGTGATGGAGCACAAAGCCGAAGATTACGTTCGCAAGAATCCCGCCGCCAATGTGCCCTTGCTGGTTGACGATAACGGGTTCGAGCTGGGTCAATCGATGGCCATTGCCGATTATCTCGACGCGCGTTTTCCCGAGCCACGCCTGATTCCTGAAGATCTGGAAAAGCGGGCGCGTGTGCTCGAGGTGGCGAATCTTATTTCCTGCGATATGCATCCGCTGAACAATTTGCGTGTTCTACGCTATTTGGTGAAAGAGCTGGGCGTGAGCGAAGAACAAAAGAACGCTTGGTATCACCATTGGATTGCCGAGGGGTTTCAGTCGCTGGAAGCCTTGTTGGAGCGTGCCGATTCAGGCAACTACTGCTTTGATAATCAGGTTTCCCTGGCGGATTGCTGCCTGGTGCCGCAGGTGGCCAATGCTGCACGCATGAAATGTGATCTCACACCGTATCCACGTGTGTTGAAAGTGTACGAGCATTGCACATCGCTGCCTGAGTTCAAGGCAGCTGCGCCGGCCGTCCAGCCCGATTATCAACCGTAATCAGGCGGTTAATTGAAAGAACAGAGGTAAGGAAACAATGTCAAACCCAGCACAACAGAAAGTCATTATTGTGGGTGGTGGAATCGGTGGGCTGGCTGCAGCGCTGTCGCTCACCCGCCAGGGTATCGAAGTGTTGTTGCTTGAACAGGCTGATGAAATTGGCGAAATTGGTGCCGGTATTCAGCTCGGCCCTAACGCGTTTGCCGCTCTCGACGCACTGGGCGTGGGGCAGGTGGCGCGCGAGCGTGCTGTATTCACCGACCACATCACCATGATGGATGCCATCGATGCAACGGAAGTCGTGCGTGTGGAAACCGGCGAGCGTTTCCGTGAGAAGTTTGGCGGACCTTATGCCGTCATTCATCGTGCTGATATTCACCTGTCTATTCTGGAGGCGGTGCAAGACAACCCCCTTATCACGTTCAAAACGTCTACTCACGTTGAAGATATCAAAATCAATAACGACGGCGTAGAGGTGAAGGATACCCAAGGCCAGGTGTACAAAGCCGATGCCCTTATCGGCTGTGACGGCGTGAAGTCGGTGGTGCGTGCGCAAACCATTGGTGCGCAGCATCGCGTAACGGGTCATGTGGTGTACCGTGCTGTGGTCGACCGGGAAAACATGCCGGAAGATTTGTGCATTAATGCACCGGTACTGTGGGCCGGCCCGCGTTGCCATTTGGTGCATTACCCCTTGCGTGCAGGTGCGCAATACAACCTGGTGGTGACATTCCATAGTCGCGAGCAGGAAGAATGGGGTGTACGGGAGGGCAGCAAGGAAGAAGTGCTGTCGTACTTCGACGGTATTCATCCGCGTCCTGCCCAAATGCTCGACCGCCCCACTTCGTGGCGTCGTTGGGCGACAGCCGACGCCGATCCAGTGGAGTCGTGGAGCATGGGCCGTTGTACCTTATTGGGCGATTCGGCTCATCCCATGACGCAATACATGGCGCAAGGCGCGTGTATGGCGCTGGAAGATGCCGTTACCCTGGGTGAGGCGGTGGCGCGCAGCGACGGTGATTTCGAAGCGGCGTTCAAATTGTATGAGTCGATTCGCGTACCGCGCACAGCGCGCGTGGTGTGGTCGACCCGCGAGATGGGGCTCATTTATCACGCCAAAGGCGTGGAGCGCCAGGTGCGCAATCTGCTCTGGAAAGGGAAGTCGCAAGAGCAGTTTTATACGCAACTGGAATGGTTGTACGGCTGGAAAAAAGAGAACTGCCTTGAACCGCGATAAATTGGTTCACTTAAAAGGCGGGGCATTCTGAACTGCCTTTTAAATGCGGAAAAGTTTGAACCTAAGCGTTAGGCGCCTGAGTTGGGTTTTGCACCATACTCAGGCGTTTTTGTTTGTGCGTGAGGCATCGTTCGTAGCCCCCCCGCCCTTGTCTGACAAAGGCTTGGACAAGGGGGCTACTTGCAGGGAACTAGGGATAATTCCCAATATTAGTGCCCCTAGAAAAGCTTGAAGGTTAAAGCATTTCTGTATAAAGTAGAGAAAATTTCTAAAACTCTGCGGCAGTACGAAAATGTGGTGAGCCATCTCCAGGCGTCGTCCGGTGGCGTCAGGTTCACAGTGCTGCCGGTGTCACTGGAAGGTTCCCATGTTCTTGTTCATCGAGCAGGCTTTGAACGGCCTGCAATACAGTGCCCTGCTGTTCCTGCTGTCGGCGGGCCTGACGCTGATTTTCGGCATTATGAATGTCGTGAATCTGGCACATGGCTCGTTTTATATGGTGGGGGCGTTTAGTGCGGCGTCTGCGGTTGCCCTAACGGGCTCGTTTTTCGCCGGTGCACTTGCCGCCGTGGTCAGTGCGGGGGTATACGGCCTGATTGTTGAGCGTTTAATTATCAGCAAACTCTACCAGCGCGACCACCTCGATCAGGTTTTGGCGACGCTGGGGGTCATTTTCTTTACCAATGCGTTGGTCACGCTGGTGTTTGGTCGCAGCCCTCCTTATATGGATATTCCGCCCATTTTCGCGGGCTCGGTTGAAATTATTCCGGGGTTGAATTATCCCGTTATGCGTCTGGCGTTTATTGGGGCCGGCATTATTGTGGCACTGGGTTTGTGGTATCTCATTTCCCGAACCCGGGTCGGCATGCTGGTGCGGGCCGGGGCCGATGACAGCGACATTGTTGAAGCCCTTGGTATCAACATCCGTCGCCTGTTTCTATTGGTTTTCGGGCTGGGCGCATTGCTGTGTGGTTTTGCCGGGGTCATGAGCGCCCCTTTGCTGGCGATTGAAATCGGCATGGGCGAGGGCATTCTCATTACTACTTTTGTCGTCATTATTGTGGGTGGTGTGGGGTCTGTGCGCGGGGCGCTGGTGGGCTCCTTGTTGGTGGGTTTAACCGACTCTCTGGGGCGGGCTTATATCCCCATCTGGATGTCACAAATTTTGCCGCCCACGGCGGCGGGATCGGTGAGCGCCAGCCTGGTTTCGGCCAGTATCTACATTCTTATGGCCATCGTTCTGCTGCTCAAGCCGCGCGGCCTGCTTCCAGCTCAAAGGTAGTGAACAATGACTCGCAAATATATTGTTGTTGGATTAATTTTTGCCCTGCTCTTGCTGGTGCCGCCTATCGCGAACGTCACCGATGACAGCTTCTTGGTCAGCATGGTGACGCGGTTCGTGATTTACGCGTTGGCCGCGGTAAGCCTTGACCTGGTGTTGGGGTATGGTGCACTCATCAGTTTTGGCCATGCGGCGTTCTTCGGGCTGGGCGGTTATGTGGTTTCGATCATCGGCTTTCATATGGACATGGTCGACCCCTTGTTCGGCTTTATGGAAACCAATTCTGCGTTGATTATCTGGCCGTTGGCCATGCTGGTCACTGCGGGGCTGGGCCTGCTTATTGGTGTGCTTTCGCTGCGCACCAGCGGGGTGCAGTTCATTATGATTACGCTGGCTTTTGCTCAGATGCTGTACTTTGTGCTGGTGGGTCTGGTGCAGTATGGCGGCGACGACGGCATGTTGATTACCTACCGCAACGAACTGCCCTTTATCGACCTGGAAAACGATACGGTGTTTTATTACTTGTGTGTCTTTTTCCTTATTGTTTGGGTCTGGTTTTGCCGCCGTTTGGTGAATTCGCCCTTCGGGATGGTGTTGCGCGGTTTTAAACAGAACGAACGACGCAATGTGAACCTGGGCTATGCGCCCATGCGATACAAACTTACCGCCTTTGTTATTTCGGCTGCCGGTACCGGTCTGGCGGGGGCGCTCTGGGCGAATTATGCTTTGTACGCCAGCCCCGACATGGCCTCCTGGTTGAAATCGGGTGAGCTCATGGCCATGATTGTTCTGGGGGGGATGGGCAGTATCTTTGGGCCTATTATTGGGTCGGCCGTGTACATTGGGCTTGAGCAGGTTCTTGCGGCCTGGACGGAAAACTGGTTGTTGTTCCTTGGGCCTATTCTGATTCTCGTGGTGCTGTTCAGCCGCCGCGGTATTTTTGGCTGGCTGGTTGGAGGTCGCCACTATGACTGATAAAACACCGAAACTTGAATTGCGCGATTTATGTAAGTCGTTCGGTGCACTGACTGCAACCGACCACGTTAATCTCACGGTTCATTCCGACGAAATCCACGCACTGATCGGGCCGAACGGTGCGGGTAAAACCACGCTTATTTCCCAAATCAGCGGCGAACTGATGCCCGATTCGGGCCAAATTCTGCTTGATGGCAACGACATCACCCGGGTGCCGGCACACAACCGGGCTGCGGTGGGCTTGGCACGGTCTTTCCAAATCAGTCAGCTTTACAAAGAGTTCACGGTGGAAGACAACGTGGCCATGGCGGTGCAGGCGCATACAAGCAAACGCTTCAATATGTGGCTCGACGCCCGTAAAGATGCCGAATTGCGAAAGCCCGCCTACGAGGCGCTGCGCAAAGTGGGCTTGGAGCACCGTTCCAACGAATTGGTTTCGTCACTGGCGCATGGCGAAAAACGTCAGCTTGAATTGGCGATTGCGTTGTCATTGAATGCACCGGTGCTGTTGCTCGACGAGCCCATGGCCGGGTTGGGTGCGGAAGAGTCCAAACTCATGAAAGACATCCTGCTCGATCTGAAAGGTCAGTACGCCATGTTGCTGGTAGAGCACGATATGGACATTGTCTTCGCCGTGGCCGACCGGGTAACTGTGCTGGTTTATGGCCAAACCATTTTTACCGGCACCCCCGACGAGGTGCGTGAGCATCCGGAAGTGCGCGAAGCTTATCTGGGAAATTAATAATGCTGAAAGCTGAGAAGATCGAATCAGGTTACGCCGAAAGCAAGGTACTGTTTGGCCTCGACCTGGAAATTCCCGACAAGAGCGTGGCGTCGCTTATTGGGCGCAACGGCATGGGTAAAACCACCACGGTACGCACGTTGATGGGCATGTTGCCGCTGCAGGCCGGTTCCATTACGTTCGATGGGCAGGTGGTGAATGGTTTTCGTCCCCACAAAATGGCGCGCTTGGGGTGTGGCCTGGTGCCGGAAGGGCGCCATGTATTTCCGTCGCTGACGGTTTATGAAAATCTGTATGCCACAGCGCGCAACGATCACCAAGGGCCGTGGTCGCTTGATACGGTATATGAGCTGTTTCCCCGGTTGCATGAGCGCCGAAATCAGTCGGCCCGTACGCTGTCGGGTGGTGAGCAGCAAATGCTGGCCATTGGTCGCGCACTCATGACCAACCCGCGCTTGTTGATTCTGGATGAGGCGACCGAAGGCCTTGCGCCGGTCATTCGTCAGGAAATCTGGGCCTGCCTGCGGCGATTGAAAGAGCAGGGTCAAACCATTTTACTGATTGACAAAAACCTGAAAGAAATGCACGACTTTGTTGATCAACATTACATGATTGAAAAAGGCCGTATTGTGTGGAATGGCTCGTCCGACGAACTCATGGCGCAACCCGAGTTGGTTGATCAGTATCTGGGTGTTTGATTAAGCGTAAGCTGGGCTGCGCACGCTTATATGTCATCTGCTGACCGGCTTTCAGGTTTTGACTTGGCCCGTTGGCGCTAACGACACTTCAATTAGTTCTGCGGTTTTGCGGTAGTGTGCTTGCAGCAGTGCCACCGCGCTGGCGGTATCACGGCTAAGTGTGGCGTCTACCAGGTCGCGGTGCTCTTTGGAGACATCGCGCGGTGCATTGGTGCGAAACAGATTAACCAGCATGGGCCGGCGGTAACGTTCCGTTTGCACGTAAAGCGTCATGGAAAAGTCCAGCAGCCAACGTGAATCGCAGGCTGCAATTAAGGCCTGGTGCAGCGCCAAATGGCGCTGTTCCACTTGGTCGTAATGGGCCTCGAACGCGTCGTCGGACACGGGCTGGCGCGTAATCCATGATAGCGTGTGAAGGCAGCCCACAATATGGGCTTCCCATTCGGCGTTGCCGCGCTCAATTGAGCGACCCAAGGCGTCGCAATCGATCAGAATGCGGGTGCGCATGGAGTCGTGCATTTCCTTAAGCGACAAAGTCGCCACCCGAAAGCCCTTTAGCGCCTCAGACTCAACCAGCCGTTCACTGTGTAGCCGGTTCAGGGCTTCGCGCAGCGGGGAGAAACTTAGCTCGTAGCGTGCTTTCAGGAACTCAAGCCGTAGCGCACGCCCTGGCTCGAGCGTTCCTGAAATAATGTCACGCTTGATGGCGCGATAGGCTTGCTCGGCCAGTGTTGACGTTTTCTGTACGGCGGCAGCTTCAGGCGCGGCGATCTGATTCATGACTATTTCCGCTTATTTCGTCGGGTTCGTAGTCGAATGATTCCTGCGCCGGCGTATCGATGAACTGGGCCGATTGCTGCGGCAGGCGATTCACCCGCAAATCAAAAATATCGAAGCGGTTGTAATGCCCGACGATGTCGTGCATTTGCCGTGGCTGAATGCATTTCGACAAATCGATATCGGCATACACAATCCCCTCTTTGTCGATAAGCGGTTTACCAATAACGCGGCCGTCGGGGCCAATGACGCCGGAAAACGCGCTGTTCTTGCGACGCAGCATTTTTTCCGCCTGAGGGTGGGTGCTGCGGAAGGCTTGAATGATCTCATCGGACACAGTGGAGCACGACACCACGGTGTATACCTTGCCTTCAAATGAGTGCGCCATGGCGCGCACTTTGATGGCTTCCGACATATCGTAGTCGGGCGGCGCCACCGGCAAAGAAATATAACTGGCCACGTGTAGTAGTTCGCCTTGTGCCAGCAGGCTGAAGCGTGCCAGGGTGTTGGTGTTCTCACCGCAGGCCAGCCCCCCCAGTTTGCCGATGGCAGTGTCGTACACGCGTAAAGACGCGCCATCGCCATTGGCCCACGTGAGCTTCTCGGCCCATGTGGGAATCAGTTTGCGATGGCGGCCCAGAATTTTGCCGTCTGGCCCAATGAAAACCAGTGTGTTGTATATCGTGCCGATACCGTTGCGGTTGCGCTCGTTCACACCCACCACGACGTGAACGCCGTTGGCTTTGGCTGCTTGCGCAACGCGATGGATCTCAGGGCCGGGAATTTCAATGGCGCTGCGCGCCAGCTTCTCGAACCAGGGGCTACCTTCTACCGGCGACATAAACCAGTTCCAGTAAGGGTAACCTGCGATAAACACTTCCGGGAATGCGACCAGTTGCGCACCTTTGTTGGCCGCTTCTTTAATGAGGTGGCAAACTTTCTCTACGGTGGCGTCGGTATCCAGGAACACGGGGGCGGCTTGAACGGCCGCCACTTTGCATTGGGGCAGATTGAGCATAATTTACACCGCGACGATAGGGTTGCGAATGGAGCCGATACCTTCAACGTGGGCTTCAATAACGTCGCCCGGCCAGAGCCATTCTTGCGGATCACGGCCGGCGCCTACGCCTGACGGTGTACCGGTTGCAATGATGTCGCCCGGCTCCAGCGTAATACCCTGGCTAATGTCGGATACCAGTGTCTTCACGTTGAACAGCATGAACTTGGTGTTGGAGTCTTGCTTGGTTTCGCCGTTTTTCGTCAGCCACAGATTCAACGCCTGTGGGTCGGGAATTTCGTCGGCGGTGACGATGCAAGGGCCGAATGGCGCGTAGGTGTCCATGCCTTTGGAGTAAATCCACTGGCCGGCGCGGCGATTGTCGCGTGCGCTAATGTCAACCATGACGCTATAGCCGAACACATAATTTAAGGCGTCTTCTTCGGAAACCCGCTTGGCGCGCGTGCCGATAATGGCGGCCAGTTCCACTTCCCAGTCCATTTGCTGCGTGATTTTTGCATTGTGCTCAACTGCATCGTCGGGGCCGATGACGCAAGTGGGTGGTTTCGAGAAAATGACGGGTTGCTTGGGCAGGTCGGCCGAAGTGTCGAGCGAACGGCTGGACTCTTCCACGTGCTCAACGTAGTTCAGACCAATACCGAAAATGTTTTTGCGTGGGCGAGGAATGGGTGCCAGCAGTTTTACGTTTTGCAGCGGCTGGGTAACACCTACCGGCCAGTCATCGCGAAAGCTGTTCAGCAACTCGGTGGTGGTTTCAATGGCGTTGGGGCCCAGATCAATGAAGTCGAGCATGTCGCAGGGCATGTCGTAGCCGGCAGCGTCGCCCAGCCATTGAATATCGACAACAAGGTTGTCAACCAGCGCGCCCAGGCGAGCTTCTTCCAGAACATTGCGACGATAGGTCACTAAACGCATGAATAATCCTTTTCTTAAGCTAAAAAATAATAGGAGACGGCACCTTCGGAAAAACGGCGCCGACCGGTTTCAGGTTTTCGAATCAATCAAGAATGGGTTGATGACCGCCATTTTCTTTCAGTGCTTCTTCGCGATACAGGCCCAGTGATTTCATCACGGGTAAATCGTTGAAGCAGAACAGGCAGGCATCTTCCGATTCGCTGGCATTGGCATGTTCGTGCAACATCCAGGACGGTACACAGAAAATATCGCGTTCCTGCCAGTCAAAACGTTTGCCGTTAATAATGGAATAACCTTTGCCTTTGGCAACCTGGTAGATATAACTGCCCGTGTGGCGGTGCGCTTTGGTGTGTTCACCCGGGCGCAGCATTTGCATGCTGGCACCAATGGTTTGCATGACGGGGCCGCCTGTTTTCGGGTTCACGTAATTCATGAGGACGCCGTCGTACGGCGAGCCGTCGGTGACTTTGGCGTAATTGGACAGGGCCTCGTAGGTGGGGGCCCATTCGTACTTCAGTAGCGGCGAATAAGCATGGGTCCATTTGTCGTCGGCGGGTACCAGGCCCGTGCCGCCCCAGGTGGCAGTGCTGTCGTCAACCGGGTGGGTGACCGCCTGCTGCAGATCGGGGTGCACCACATAGAAGTTGGCTTCCAGTGCGTTCATCAGGGGAATGTCCAGGCCGTCTTGCCATATGCAAGGGGTGCCGTCTTCACTCACACCGTGTTCGTGCCAGGTGCCGTTTGGCGTGAGTACGAAATCATTCGCGCCCAGTGTCATTTTGTGGCCGTCGACAATCGTGTAAGCGCCGCTGCCTTCCATAATAAAACGCAGGGCACTGGCTGAGTGGGCGTGCGCCGAGGCCAACTCGCCGGGATGCATGACTTGCAGGCCGGAATAGAGCCAGCCGACTGCCGCGGCGACGTCCTGGCGCCCGGGGTTGTTCAGGTAGACAACGCGTCGGCCGGCTTTTTCAGGGGAAACCAGGTCGACCGAGCGCAAGACATGTTCACGCAGGTCGCGGTAGCGCCAAATAACGGGCTCCGAGGACGATTGCGGAAACCAGGGTTCGATTTTATTGGCGACAGTCCAGAGGGCCCCTGTATTTAGGCGCTCCAGTTCGTCATAATAGTGGAGCAGTTCAGGGGTGTCTTCAACATTGGCGCGTCCGAGAACGTCTTCCCGGAAGTTGTTGTTTTCACGTGCAGCAGCTTTCATGGGGGCCTCCAGCAAGAGGATTTTATAAAATATGAGTAATTTTCGAAGACTTTACCGTTTTTGATTCGCTGAGACAAGGGTTTTCTCTGCCATGGCAACCGACTGGACCGATCGCATCCGTTTGCGCAACCTGCGTTTTTTGCTCAGTTTGGCGCAAACCCGCAACCTCAGCCATTCCGCAACCGTGTTGAACACAACTCAGCCGGCCTTATCGAAATGGTTGCGCGATCTGGAAACGGATATTGGCTTGACGCTGTTCGACCGCCATGCCCGGGGGCTGACGCCAACCGAGCATGGTTGGGTGTTAATTGAGCATGCCCGTCGGGTTGAGGCGCAATTGAACCGGGCGGTGGATGACATGGCGTTGTTGCGTGAAGGGGGCGCGGGCCGAGTGGTGGTGGGTGCGTCGGGGGCGGCGGCCTCGGAAACAGCGCCGCGCGCGATCCTGGCAATGGCGCAGCAGATGCCTGAGCTGCGTATCGATCTGGTGGAAGGCACGATGGACCGCTTGCTCACGCAATTGGCGCAGGGCGATCTTGATCTGGTGATCGGCCGCACTGCCCAGAAAACCATTGACCACACACTGATCCGCTCCGAATTGCTGTATACCGAACCCGTGGTGCTGGTGGCGCGCCCGGGGCACCCGTTGTTCGGGCACGAAGAAATCGGCTGGGACGATGTGTTGCGTTATCGCTGGATCGTGTGGCCGCGCCAAACGCCGGTGCGTAACGCGCTTGAAGCGGCATTGGCGAATGCGGGGCGCGTACTGCCCTCTAACTATATAGAGTCAAACTCGGTTATTGCCAATGTGACGCTGCTGAACCATAGTGACATTATTGGAACGGCCTCGTACCGGACCACATTGATGCTGAACCGGATGAAGCTGCTGCGCATTTTGCCGGTCGACTTGAAAGGCTTTGGGTCTGTGTCTATGTATTGGCGCCGCGACGAAATTTTTCCCCGCTCGATCGATTGCGCATTGGAATGTATGCGGGAGGCGGCTCGCGAGTATGACGACACCTACGACGACACATTCGACTGAAGCAGTTCCAGAACAGTATCAATTGCCGCTTTCCGGTGATCTTTCCGGATGACCGCATGCACGTGGGCCTGAAGGCTGGGGTGTGCAAGCGGGCTAAAGTGCAGCGTGTTCGGCTGGTAGTTGCGGGTGGACGATGGAACTACGGCAACCCCCAGCCCCGCGCTCACCAGGCTAAGCTGGGCCGGTACTTCTGCAACGGTGTGGGTAACCCGGGGTGTGAAGCCGTCGGCAATACACGCGTTGAACAATTTTTCCGCGAATCGTGACGTTTCGCGCCGCAGCATAATGAAACGCTCATTGGTCAGTTGCGGCAGCTGAATCGCAGCGTGCTGAGCCAAGGGGTGTTTTTTGGGCATGGCCACCAGCAGCGGGTCGGGCCATAGCAGGCGGCTGCAAAGGAACTCGTCGTCGACCGACTGACGCGAAATGCTGATGTCGATGCGCTGCTCACGCAAGGCGTCGATTTGGTCGTTGGGGGCCATTTCGTTCAGCACCACGTCGATCTCGGGATGCGATTGCGCCAGGTCGCTGATAAACTGGGGCAAGGGACCCAGGAAATGGGAACCGGAAAGCCCGATTTCCACGCGGCCGGCCAGCCCGCTATGTATATTTTGCACACGCTGCACGGCGTCCTTCAGGCGGCTTTGTATAGTGCGCACATCTTGCAGGAAGGCGGCGCCGGCATCGGTGAGCTCTACTTTTCGGCTGTTGCGGTAAAACAGTTTCACGCCCAACTCTTCTTCCAGCTGTGCAATTTGGGCACTGAGCGGGGGCTGGGAAATGTGCAAACGTTCGGCGGCGCGGGTAAAGTTAAGTTCCTCTGCCAGCGCGGTAAAGTAGCGTAATTGGCGAAATTCCATGTGGGCGGGTAAGGTCCAAGTGCCGCGTTTATAGGTAAAACATGGTACGCAAGACGAAATGAATATTGGTTTAATCGCCCGGAATCGGCGATGATGAAACAGACTTAACTCATTATATAAGGTGAACTTCAATGTCACGTAACTATCGTATCGGCCAAATTGTGCCCAGTTCCAACACCACAATGGAAACGGAAATTCCTCTCATGCTGCGTAGCCGTGAAGCGCATTTCCCCGAGCGTTTTACGTTTCATTCCAGCCGCATGCGGATGAAAAAAGTGACCAAGGAAGAGCTCGAAGCCATGGATCGCGACTCCGATCGTTGCGCCCTCGAGTTGTCTGATGCCCGTGTCGACGTACTTGGTTATGCCTGCCTGGTGGCCATTATGAGCATGGGTTTGGGCTATCACCGCCAGTCGGAAAAGCGTTTGCATGAAGCCACCGTTGCAAACGGTGGGGCCGCTCCGGTTGTTTCCAGCGCAGGTGCATTGGTTGAGGGCCTGAAAGTGATGGGCGCGAAGAAAGTTTCTATTCTTACGCCTTACATGAAGCCGCTAACACAATTGGTGGTCGATTACATCGAAAACGAAGGAATAGAAGTGCACGATGCGGTTTCCCTGGAAATTCCCGACAACCTGGAAGTGGGTCGTCAGGATCCGTTGGCGCCGGCCGAGCATGTCAAGAAGGTGAACACGTCGGGCGTCGATGCGGTGGTGTTGTCGGCTTGCGTACAGATGCCTTCGTTCCAGTCGGTGCAGCAGGTTGAAGATCGTTTGGGGTTGCCCGTCACCACTGCTGCAATCAGTACAGTGCACCAAATGCTCAAAGTGCTTGAGCTCGAGCGTAAAGTGCCGAATGCCGGTGCATTGCTTTCCGGTAAGTACTAAGTTAAAGGCAGGCTGCCATGAAGCTAGGGGTGTTGTGCTTTAACGTGCAACACCCCATTAAAATTTCGAAATAGTCCTTGCGTAATTTACGCTTGCGGTTTATACTAGAAAACTTGCTGGTTTAAATCGGCAAGAACTCGTTTGAAGCAAGATTTTTAAGCAAGATTTCAACCCAGGGTTCATTTTGAACCTGACGGGACCAAAACTGATTACGTTTTCGTCAATTGTTGGCAAAAACGTAATTAAGTTGGCACAGGAACAATCATGATACAAATGCAGACCACGCTGGACGTGGCCGATAACACGGGTGCACGCTCTGTCATGTGCATCAAGGTGTTGGGCGGCTCCAAGCGCCGTTATGCCGCTATTGGCGACGTTATCAAAGTCAGCGTCAAAGAAGCGGCTCCGCGCGGACGCGTCAAGAAAGGCGAAATTTATAACGCTGTGGTGGTTCGTACCGCCAAGGGCGTACGTCGTAAAGACGGCTCGTTGATCAAGTTTGGCGGCAACGCCGCAGTATTGCTCAATGCCAAGCTGGAACCCATCGGCACCCGCATCTTCGGTCCTGTTACGCGCGAATTGCGTACAGAGAAGTTCATGAAGATCGTGTCGCTGGCCCCAGAAGTGCTGTAAGGAGCGATCATGGAAAAAATTCGTAAAGGCGACGAAGTCATTGTTTTGACCGGTCGCGACAAAAAGCGTCGTGGCACCGTACTTCAGCGCATTGATGCCGACCACGTTCTGGTCGAAGGCATTAACGTCGTTAAGAAGCATGTCAAGCCTAACCCCATGGCGGGTTCCCAGGGCGGCATCATCGACAAAACCATGCCCATTCACATTTCGAATGTGGCTATTTACAACCCCGAAAGCGGCAAGGCCGATCGCGTTGGTGTAAAAGATGTCGATGGCCGCAAAGTTCGTGTTTTTCGTTCCAGCGGCGCAGTCGTTGGCGCTAAAGCGTAAGGGGCGACAAAATGGCTCGTTTACAAGAGTATTATCGCAATAAGGTTACTGCCGACCTGCAAGCCAAGTTTGGCTACAAAAGCGTGATGGAAGTGCCGCGTATCACCAAGATCACCCTGAATATGGGTGTGTCTGAAGCCGTGGCCGACAAAAAAGTCATCGAGCACGCCGTTTCCGACCTCTCAAAAATTGCAGGTCAGAAAGCCGTGATCACCAAAACACGCAAATCCATCGCGGGTTTCAAGATTCGCGACAACTACCCAATCGGCTGCATGGTCACGCTGCGTGGTCGCCGTATGTATGAATTCCTCGACCGTCTGGTTGCAGTTGCGTTGCCTCGTGTACGCGACTTCCGCGGTATTTCGGGTCGTGCATTCGATGGCCGGGGTAACTACAACGTCGGGGTTAAAGAGCAAATCATTTTCCCTGAAATTGAATATGACAAGATCGACGCGGTGCGCGGGCTGAACATCAGCATTACCACCACTGCCAAGACCGACGATGAAGCCAAGGCATTGCTTACCGCCTTCAGCTTCCCGTTTCGTAACTAAGGGGCGATGACGTGGCTAAACTTTCACTGATTAATCGCGACATTAAACGTGCCAAGCTGGCTGAAAAATATGCTGCCAAGCGCGCTGCACTGAAGACGATCATCGACGATCAGTCCAAGTCAGACGAAGAGCGTTACCAGGCGCGTTTGCAATTGCAGAAACTTCCTCGTAATGCCAATCCCACACGCCAGCGTAATCGCTGTGTGGTTACTGGTCGTCCGCGTGGCGTTTACGCCAAGTTCGGGCTTACTCGTCACAAATTGCGCGAAATGGCGCTGCGTGGCGAAGTGCCTGGCATGACTAAAGCTAGCTGGTAGGAGAAAACACCATGAGCATGAGCGATCCCATCGCCGACATGTTGACTCGTGTGCGTAATGCGCAAATGGTCAACAAGACGTCGGTCAGCATGCCCTCCTCGAAGCTAAAGGCAGCTATTGCTGCCGTGCTGAAAGACGAAGGCTATATCGACAGTTTTGAAGTTACCGGTGATCAGGCCAAGCCTGTTCTCGAAATTGGTCTCAAGTATTATGCGGGCCGTCCGGTAATTGAACGTATTGAACGTGTCTCACGTCCGGGCTTGCGTATTTACAAAGGCCGCAACGCGATTCCCCAGGTCATGAATGGTCTGGGTGTGGCAATCGTATCCACTCCGCGTGGCGTGATGACCGACCGCAAGGCCCGTGCAACGGGTGTTGGCGGCGAAGTTCTCTGCTACGTAGCTTAGGGGGTATTGATATGTCACGTATTGCCAAGTATCCCGTTACGCTGCCCAAGGGCGTTGAAATCACATTGAACCCCGACCAGATCATGGTTAAGGGTCCATTGGGCACCTTGTCGCAAGCGCTTACCGGCGACGTCAAAGTCGAGCAACAGGAAGGCAAATTAACGTTTGCCGTTGCCAACGACTCACGTCATGCCCTGGCGATGTCCGGCACGGTGCGCGCGCTGGTCAACAACATGGTTACCGGTGCCAGCAAGGGTTTTGAACGTAAACTGAATCTGGTTGGTGTGGGTTACCGCGCTCAGGTTCAGGGTAACGCGCTGAAATTGCAGTTGGGCTTTTCACACGATGTGCTTCATCCTATTCCAGAGGGCGTCAAAATTGAATGCCCTACCCAGACGGAAATCGTCGTGAAGGGTTCGGACAAGCAGGTTGTGGGTCAGGTTGCGGCTGAAATTCGTTCCTATCGTGAACCCGAGCCTTACAAAGGCAAAGGCGTTCGTTATAGCGACGAAACAGTCGTCCTCAAAGAAACCAAGAAGAAGTAAGCGCGCAGGCAAGGAAGAATTATGGATAAAAGAGTCTCCCGTTTGCGTCGTGCAATTGCGACCCGTCGGAAAATTTCCGAGCTGCGTGTTCATCGCCTCTCGGTTTTCCGCTCCAATTCGCACATTTACGCCAACATTATTTCGCCGGAAGGTGATCGCGTTCTGGTCAGCGCTTCAACCGTTGAGCCAGAAGTCCGCAAGGAAGTGGCAAGCGGCGGCAACGTGTCTGCTGCAACACTGGTGGGCAAGCGTGTAGCCGAGAAAGCCAAAGCAGCTGGCATCGAGCAGGTTGCTTTTGATCGCTCGGGCTTCCGTTATCATGGCCGCGTTAAGGCGCTGGCCGAAGCCGCGCGTGAAGCCGGCCTGAAGTTCTAAGCAAGGAATTGTCATATGGCTAAAGCACAAGGCAAGCATCCCGCCGACAAAGAAGACGACGGCTTGCGTGAAAAAATGATTGCGGTCAACCGTGTCAGCAAAGTGGTAAAGGGTGGTCGCACCATGAGCTTTGCAGCACTGACCGTGGTGGGTGACGGCGATGGTCGCATCGGAATGGGTAAAGGTAAAGCCCGTGAAGTGCCGGTTGCCGTTCAAAAAGCAATGGAACAGGCCCGCCGGGGTTTGGTAAAGGTTCCGCTGAAAAGCGGTACGCTGCACCATGCGGTGGTTGGTAAGCACGGTGCATCCACCGTTCTTATCTCGCCGGCTGCCGAAGGTACTGGTGTGATTGCAGGTGGTCCCATGCGCGCTATTTTCGAAGTAATGGGCGTTCGCAACGTTGTTGCGAAGAGCTTGGGTTCAAGCAATCCCTACAACCTGGTTCGTGCTACGCTGAACGGTTTGCGCGCCTGCTCGACACCCTCCGACATCGCTGCCAAGCGTGGCAAGTCGGTGGAAGAAATTCTGGGGTAAGTCATGACGACACAAAAGCAAATCAAAGTAACCCTCGTGCGTTCTGTTATTGGCACAAAGCAATCTCACCGTGCAACCGTGCGCGGTCTGGGTTTGCGTCGCGTCAACAGCAGTCGCGTGTTGGTCGACACCCCCGAGGTGCGCGGGATGATCCGTAAAGTGGATTACCTCGTGGCGGTCTCGGAAGTCTGAAAGGAATCGACATGTCTGTAACGCAATTGAATTCTCTGCAACCCGCTCCAGGTAGCAAGCGTCCGCGCCGTCGTGTTGGTCGTGGGATTGGCTCCGGTCTGGGCAAAACTGCAGGTCGCGGTCATAAAGGCCAGAAATCACGCTCCGGTGGTTTCCACAAAGTAGGTTTCGAGGGCGGTCAAATGCCGTTGTATCGTCGCCTGCCCAAGCGTGGCTTCACCTCTATGAGCCGTCATCTGCGTGCTGAAGTACGCTTGTCGGAAATTCAGGCTTTGCCGGTCGATGAGATCGACGTTCAAGCTCTGAAACAGGCAGGTGTAGTTGGCCACGGTGTACGTTTCGTGAAAGTGATCAAGTCAGGCGAACTGTCTCGTAAAGTCACGTTGAAAGGCGTGTCGGCTACGGCAGGTGCGCGTGCGGCAATCGAAGCAGCCGGCGGTTCGCTGGTTGAATAAGGGGTAACGGGTGGCTAAGGCTCAGGCACAGAGTAAGGCAGGTCCACGCTACGGCGATTTAAAGCGCCGTATCATTTTCCTGCTGCTGGCCCTGGTGGTTTACCGGCTCGGTACGCATATTCCCGCGCCCGGTATTAACCCCGACGCGCTGGCGGAAATGTTCCAGCAGAATCAAAGCGGCATCTTGGGCTTGTTCAACATGTTCTCGGGGGGCGCGCTAGAGCGACTCTCGGTCATGGCGCTGGGGATCATGCCGTACATTTCGGCTGCCATTATTATGCAGTTGATGTCCGTCGTGGTGCCTTCGCTTGAAGCGCTGAAGAAAGAAGGCGAGGCCGGTCGCCGCAAGATCACCCAGTACACGCGCTACGGCACGGTGTTTCTGGCGCTGATTCAGGCGGTGGGTATTTCGGTGGCGCTTGAATCGCAACCCGGCCTGGTAATTGATCCCGGTATGCTGTTTCGTTTCACCACGGTCGTCACCCTGGTAACGGGAACGATGTTCCTGATGTGGTTAGGCGAGCAAATTACCGAGCGGGGAATCGGCAATGGTATTTCCATCCTGATTTTCGCGGGTATTGTGGCGGGTCTGCCCAGTGCGTTGTCCGGCATGATGGATCTTGTCCGTACCGACGCAATGTCCATACTCTCGGCGTTGTTTATTCTGGTGCTGGTGGTGGCTGTTACGTATTTCGTCGTGTTCGTCGAGCGTGGCCAGCGTCGCATTACAGTGAACTATGCCAAGCGCCAGGTGGGCAATAAAATGTACGGGGGGCAAAGCTCGCATTTGCCGCTGAAGCTGAACATGGCCGGGGTTATTCCGCCCATTTTCGCCTCGTCCATCATTCTGTTGCCGGCCACGATTACCAGCTGGTTCTCCAGCAACCCCGATATGCGCTGGCTTAGTAACCTTGCCGGAGCGTTGGCACCGCACCAGCCTTTGTATGTCACGTTGTTTTCAGCTTTAATTATTTTCTTCTGCTTTTTCTATACGGCGTTGGTATTCAACAGTCGTGAAACGGCAGATAACCTGAAGAAGAGTGGTGCTTTCGTTCCAGGTATTCGCCCGGGTGAACAGACCGCACGTTATATCGACAAGATTCTCATGCGTCTGACTCTGGTTGGCTCCATCTACATTACGGCGGTGTCTTTGCTGCCCGAATTCATGCAGATGCGCTGGAACGTGCCGTTTTATTTCGGTGGCACCTCGCTTTTGATTATTGTCGTGGTAACGATGGACTTCATGGCTCAGGCTCAGTCCTACATGATGTCTCAACAGTATGATTCGTTGCTTAAGAAGGCGAACTTCAAAGGCGCGGGTCTGCCAATGCGGTAATTTGAAATGGCAAAAGATGACGTCATTCAGATGCAGGGCGAAGTAATAGAGAACCTGCCTAACGCAACATTCCGCGTCAAGCTGGAAAATGGCCATATCGTTTTGGGCCATATATCGGGCAAGATGCGTATGCATTACATCCGGATTCTGCCGGGTGACAAGGTCACAGTGGAACTCACGCCCTATGATCTGTCTCGCGCCAGAATTGTGTTCCGCTCGAAATAAGCGGCCCGGGTAAAGGAAACTAGGAGTCAACCATGAAAGTAATGGCATCGGTAAAAAGAATTTGCCGTCATTGTAAAGTTATCAAACGTCACGGCGTGGTACGTGTAATTTGCACCGATCCCCGTCATAAGCAGCGTCAAGGCTAATTGCCGACACGTAACGGATTAACAAGGAACAGTCATGGCCCGTATTGCTGGCATTAACATTCCGCCGCATCAGCACACTGTTATCGGTCTTACCGCCATTTTTGGCGTCGGCCCGACACGTGCTCGTCAAATTTGTGACGCAACCGGCATCGAACGTACAAAGAAAGTCAAGGATCTCACCGACGCTGAGCTCGAGAAAATTCGTGAGCAAGTGGGATCGTTCACGGTTGAGGGTGACCTGCGCCGTGAAGTTCAACTGTCTATCAAGCGTCTGATCGACCTGGGAACCTATCGCGGCCTGCGTCATAAGCGCGGTCTGCCGGTGCGTGGTCAGCGTACACGCACCAACGCGCGCACCCGTAAAGGTCCGCGTCGTGCAGCGGCTTCCCTGAAGAAATAATCTCGAGGACTAGAAGATGGCGAAAGCTTCCAACAGCGGCGCATCGCGCGTACGCAAGAAAATCAAGAAGGTTGTCTCGGACGGCATTGCGCACGTTCATGCATCCTTCAACAACACAATCATCACGATTACCGACCGTCAGGGCAATGCATTGTCTTGGGCGACATCGGGTGGCGCAGGCTTCAAAGGCTCGCGTAAATCCACACCGTTTGCCGCTCAGGTTGCTGCAGAATCGGCAGGTCGTACCGCGATTGAATACGGCATCAAGAATCTTGAAGTACGTATCAAAGGCCCCGGCCCCGGTCGCGAATCGTCCGTACGTGCGTTGAATGCACTGGGTATCAAGATCACCAGCATCTCCGATATCACACCCGTTCCGCACAATGGTTGCCGTCCGCCCAAGCGCCGTCGCATTTAAGAGGAAGCATCATGGCACGTTATATTGGACCAAAATGCAAGCTCTCGCGTCGCGAGGGTACCGATCTTTTCCTGAAGAGCGCCCGTCGCTCGCTGGATTCGAAGTGCAAACTCGAATCCAAGCCTGGTCAGCATGGCCGCACTTCCGGTGCGCGCACCTCCGACTACGGTTTGCAGCTGCGCGAAAAGCAAAAGCTCAAGCGTATGTACGGCGTCCTGGAAAAGCAGTTCCGCAAGTACTTTGCTGAAGCTGAGCGTCGTCGCGGCAACACGGGTGAAACGCTTATCCAGTTGCTTGAGTCGCGTCTCGACAATGTTGTATATCGCATGGGCTTTGGCTCAACGCGCGCTGAAGCGCGTCAGTTGGTCAGCCATCGCGCTATTCAGGTGAATGGTCAAACAGCCGACATCGCGTCGATGATCGTTAAAGCCGGTGATGTGGTTACCATTCGCGAGAAAGCCAAGGCGCAAGCACGTATTCGTGAAGCCCTGGATTTAGCTGCGGGTATTGGTTTCCCCCAATGGGTGGAAGTCGACGCAACCAAGCTAACCGGCACTTTCAAGCAAGCCCCCGACCGCGCCGATGTTGCTCGCGACATCAACGAGTCGATGGTTGTTGAATTGTATTCGCGTTAATTCGCGTCTGCGTTCTGCAGTGTCAGGCTTTGGCCCACTTTTCAGTCGAATCTGGAAAGTGGGCTTTGCAGTGAAAATTCTCGGCAGTTTTATATTGTCATTCTTGTCCGTCAGCCTTATCGGTGTAACGAGCCGAGGGTATTGAAAAGGAACATACATGTCGTCACAAGCTCTGTTGAAACCCCGATCTATCGAGGTTGAATCCCTTACCCCCAACCATGCAAAAGTGGTCATGGAGCCGTTTGAACGCGGCTATGGTCATACGTTGGGTAATGCATTGCGTCGCATTCTGCTGTCCTCCATGACAGGTTATGCCCCAACCGAAGTTCAGATTACAGGTGTGGTTCACGAGTACTCCACGCTGCCCGGCGTGCGTGAAGACGTTGTCGACATTTTGTTGAATTTGAAAGGCGTTGTATTCAAGCTGCACAATCGCGAAGAGGTGACACTCACCTTACGCAAGCAAGGTGCAGGCGAAGTGAAGGCATCGGATATCGAGTTGCCTCACGACGTGGAAATCATCAACCCCGACCACATCATTGCCACCTTAACTGAAGACGGCAAGCTGGAAATGCAGATCAAGGTTGATCAGGGTCGCGGCTATGTGCCCGGCAACGTGCGTGCCCTTTCGGAAGACAACGCTCATACGATTGGCCGTATTATTCTCGATGCATCGTACAGCCCCATCCGCCGCGTAAGTTATGCGGTTGAAAGCGCGCGTGTTGAGCAACGTACCGACCTCGACAAGTTGGTGATGGACATCCAGACCAACGGGGTTATTTCGCCTGAAGAGGCAGTGCGCCAGGCGGCCCGTTTGCTCATGGATCAAATCTCGGTCTTCGCCGCGCTCGACGGCCCAGGCGACGTTGTCACCGAAGCAGTCGGCGGCACCCGTGGCGGCAGTAAAGAGCCTATCGATCCCGTTCTGTTGCGTCCTGTCGACGACCTCGAATTGACCGTTCGTTCCGCCAACTGCCTGAAAGCCGAGAATATTTACTATATCGGCGATCTGATCCAGCGCACCGAGAACGAGCTGTTGAAAACGCCGAACCTGGGGCGCAAGTCGTTGAATGAAATCAAGGAAGTGCTTGCCGCGCGTGGCCTTACATTGGGCATGAAGCTTGATAACTGGCCGCCACTGGGTCTTGAGCGTCCTTAACTTTTCGCTTTACTCACCACCGGACCGCGGCGTAAGTCGATAGAAGATCCGGTTAACCATCCCGGCATGCTATGGCAATGCCGGTTTTAAGATTCAAAGGAAATTATCATGCGTCACCGTAGTGGATTACGTAAACTGAACCGCACCAGTAGTCATCGTCTGGCTATGTTCCGCAACATGGCTGTTTCGTTGATTACACACGAAGCAATCAAAACCACCGTCCCCAAAGCCAAAGAGCTGCGTCGAGTCATTGAACCGTTGATCACCCTGGGTAAAGAACCCACGCTGGCCAACAAGCGTTTGGCTTTCGCACGTTTGCGTGACCGCGATGCGGTTGTGAAGTTGTTCGATGAGCTCGGACCGCGTTTCAAAGAGCGCAACGGTGGTTACACCCGTGTATTGAAAATGGGCTTCCGTCAGGGCGACAACGCACCTATGGCATTCATGGAACTGGTTGATCGTCCCGCTGAAGAAGAAGCGCAAGACGACGCCGAATAAGCAAAGCTGAATAACGGCGGTAGGTTTTTTACCGCTGTTTGTCAGACATTTTTAGCCCCGTAAGGGGCTATTTTTATGGCTTTTTGCATTCGAATGCTTGAAGGTTCAAGTTTTTTTGTAACAATTCGGGGAAACCCTGCCCGATTACGCTTGTTCGCTTACATAAAACCCAATAAAGTTTCAGCATGACATCTGATTTGATCTGTCAATGTTCTATGTGTTTCTTAAGGGGAAGTTGAATGCTTAAAAAATTAGCTCTGGGGTGCATGGCTTCAGCCGTGATGGCATTAAGTACGAATGTCATGGCAAAAGACCCGGTTCGCATTGGTTTCATTACCACGCTTAGCACACCGGCCGGTTACCTGGGTGAAGACGCCCGCGACGGTTTTAATCTGGCGATTAAACAAGGTAACGGCACACTGGGTGGTGTGGCTGTTGAGACGATTGTTGAAGACGACGGCCTGAAGCCCGCCAACGGCAAGCAAATCGCCGATCGCCTCTTGGCCGACGACGTTAAATTGTTCACAGGTGTTATTTTCTCGAACGTGCTAACTGCTATTGCGCCGTCCATCGCTCAAGGCGATTCTTTCTATGTCAGCGTAAATGCAGGCCCGTCTCCTTTCGCGGGTAAGCGTTGCATGAAGAATTACTTCGTTGGTTCCTACGAGAACTCGGCACTGCATGCAGCCGGTGGCGCTGCCGCCAATGAGCTGGGTTACAAGCGGGTTGCCTTGGTTGCACCCAATTACCAGGCCGGTCGTGATGCGCTGGCAGGGTTCAAGCGTGAGTACAAAGGCGAAGTAGTTGCTGAGCTCTACACCAAGCTCGACCAAAACGACTTTTCGGTTGAAATGGCTCGCCTGCGCGACCTGAACCCCGATGCCATTTATGAATTCCATCCAGGCGGCCTGGGCATTAACTTTGCCAAGCAGTATGCGGCGTCCGGTTTGGGTGAAACCATTCCCATGATTTTGCCGGTATTCTCGATGGATAACCGTATGTTGAAAGCAACGGGTGATTCAGCAGAAGGTTTGTACACGGTGGCCTTATGGTCGCAGAACCTCGACGTACCCGCCAACAAGGCGTTTGTTGAGGCCTTCCAGAAAGAGTATGGCCGCATGCCCACCCACTACGCAGCCACTGCTTACGATACGGCGAACCTCATTGGTTCAGCTTTGAAAGCGGTAGACGGCGACATCAGCAAAACCGATGCATTCCGCGATGCGATGCGCAAGGCCGATTTCAACGCCGTTCGTGGCAACTTCAAGTTCGATACCAACCATCATCCTATTCAGGATTATTACCTGATGAAGCTCGAGCGTGATGGCAATGGTAATCTCACACCAAACGTTGTGCGCAAAGTCATGGAAATGCAGGAAGACGTTTTCAAGTCTGAGTGCGAAATGAACTAAAGATGGCATAACCAACAAGAACGGGCTTCGGCCCGACAGGTACGACAGACCTATTTGAACCCCCGCTTGCGGGGGTTTTTCTTTACGTTTGCAGTGGTTATCGCGCTAATTGCACAAGGTGGCGTCGTTAAGTCGAGCACTCTTGTGCCAGCATCGCAATCAGTTCCGCGGCGGGTAGTTCCCGGGCTAATAACGCCCCTTGGCCCGCCCAATGCGCCGAAAATGTATGGTTCCCGAGGTGGGTTGCCGCCGCAATCAGTTGTTTGGCGGCATCGTAAGCAATGGGATACGCAGGGGGGGTGAGTTCGGTTGCCAATTCTGCGTGGTGGGTGAATCTGTTGCGTATGCCTCGGGCGGGCCGTCCTGAAAATGCAGACGTCAGGCATGTTGATGCGGCATCTTCGCTTTTGAGGACGGTTCGATAACCTTCGTTGGCGGCCGATTCGGGGCACAGTATGAACGCAGTGCCAAGTTGGGCGGCAGCCGCACCCAAGGTTAAGGCCGCCTTGATGCCCTGACCGTCCATGATGCCCCCGGCAGCGATGATAGGAAGATTGACGTTCTTGACGAGTAAGCGAACGAGCACGGATGTGCTTAACTTCTCATCAATTGCATCGGTACTGAAGAGACCGCGATGCCCTCCTGCCTCAATGCCTTGGGCAACGATCGCATCTATGCCGCGCGCTTGAATTCGACGTGCGTCCTCAAGGTTGGTTGCCGTTGCCAGTGTGCAAATACCCAGATTGCGTAGCGCTTTTATTTGTTCTGTAGAGGGTAAACCGAAATGGAAACTCACCACCGCCGGCCGAGTATCAAGCAGCATATTGAACACTTCATCGTCGCCAATAAAGCTTTTGTACATTTCGCTCAGTGACGTGGGTAAGCTCGCGCCGCACTCCATGAACAACGGCTTTAAATGTTCAAGCCAGGCAGCTTCCCTTTTTTTATCTCTTAAGGGAGGTTCGTGGCAGAAAACATTGACGTTGAAGGGGCGTGAAGTGAGCGCCTGGGTTTGCTCAATCATTTGCCTGGCCTGCAGCGCGCTGCTTGTGGCAATACCTAAAGATCCCAGGCCTCCCGCATTCGATACTGCCGCGGCCAACATAGGCGTGGCTACGCCGGCCATCGGTGCCTGAATGATGGGATGATGAATACCCAACCGGGTTGTGAATGGATTCAAGTTATTCATTTCAATTCAATATTAACAAGAGAGCAGAACCGTTGCATTAATACAAATGAGAATTGATGTCGTTTGTATTAACATATACAATCGCCCGTTGTGACAAAAATATGACGGGAGTTGTAATGCAACACGAGAAGCGATTTGCCGCCTGCGCGGCGCATTCCATGCCAGGGGCGCGTTTAAAGGCTGTGGCAGGCGTATTGGCCTTAGCGGGCTTATTGACTATGCCGGTACAGGCACAAACAAACGGTTCGGAAGGTGACGCCGCACAGGCGCCTGTGGCAACCCTTCCGCAGGTAACGGTACAGGGCATCAGGCTCGATACGTCGATCCAGCAACTGAATGAATCGGTGGATGGCGGCGCGTTGGGATCGAAAACCCAACTGGAGACCCCTTTTTCCACGACGGTTGTGACGGGTGAAGAGCTGGAGCGTCGCCAAGTGACGAAACTGGGAGACGTATTCACACTGGATGCGGCCGTATCAGACAATAGCGCGCAGGATGGCGCCTGGGCGAACTATCTTACCGTTCGCGGGCTTCAGCTCGATTGGCAGAATGGTTATCGCATCGATGGCAAGCCGTTTCTTAGCTATGTGACCGTGTTGCCATACGAGCAATTGGAGCGTGTTGAGCTGCTGAAAGGCGCCAGCGGCTTCATGTACGGGTTTGGGTCGCCGGGCGGTATCATTAACTACGTAACCAAACGCCCCACCGATGAACCGCTGCGCGAGGTGAGCCTGGGCTATCATTCCGACAGTATTTTCCGCGAGAGCGCGGATATTGGCGGACGGGCCGGTCATAATGACTGGTTCGGCTATCGGTTGAATGTCACGCACGAAGAGGGCGAAGGATTCAATAAAAGCAAATTAAACCGTAATGCCGTTTCGCTGGCGCTGGATGCGCGCATTACCGAAAAGCTTACGTGGGACATGCAGGCGCTGTATCAGCACCGTAAAACCAAAGATCCTGAACCAACGATTTATACCGGGCTTTATGCCGCAACCGATTTGCCCTCACCGGTGCGTAATAATGAAAAATTGGTGGGCGATGGTACGTATGTGGACAATGAGTTCCGCTACTTTGCCACGGGGCTCGAGTACCAGTTGGCACCCACCTGGAAAGTAAGAACCGATTTCAGCCACGCAACCACCCGTACACGCCGCGCCGAAGAGGTGATTTTTCTGCGTAACCAAGCGGGTGATTATGATGACTATCGTTCCGACTACGGAGAGTTCTACCAATTCAATTCGTGGCAGGCACAGGTGGAAGGCCGTTTCCAAACGGGCGCGGTCGGGCATGACCTGGTGGCGGGTATAGCGTATCAAGACCAGCATACCGATCTGGCCGCCAACGGTATTTATAAGCAAATCGGTACCGGAAATATTTGGAGTCAAAACAACAACGCGTTCTACACCTCGGGCACCATGGACAACGGTTTGGGCATGTATCGTGCCAACACCATTACGCAAAAATCAGTCTATGCCAGCGATACGTTGAAGTTCTCACCTGAGTGGTCGCTGTTGGCGGGCTTGCGGTATACAAATTACGAGCAGCGCACTTTTACGCCGGCCGGCGCCCAGAGCAGCGTTTATAAAAAGAATGGCGTGCTGACGCCCACTTTGGCCTTAATGTACAACTTCACACCTCGTACTATGGCCTACGTCAGTTACGTGGAATCGCTTGAGCCGGGAACCATTGTAGGCAGCACCTATGCCAATGCAGGAGCGTTGCTTGACCCGCTGAAGAGCCGTCAATATGAAATCGGTGTGAAAACCGAACAAGACGGCTGGTCTGCCACCGCCGCTGCGTTCCGCATCGAGAAGGCCGCGCAGTACACGAACGCTTCCAACGAATTGGTGCAGGATGGTGAGTCTTTATTCCAGGGTATCGAGCTTGGGGCGTCGACCACTTTGGGCGACTGGTTCCTGGGTGGTACCGCGATGGCGTTGGATACCGAATACAAGAAAGGAGTGGCCAATATCGGCAAGCGGGTGGCGGGTGCGCCGCGCTTTATTGCGGCGGCGCAAGTGGGTTATAACGTGCCCCAAGTGCCGGGGTTGCAGCTTTATGTCGATGCAAAATACACGTCCAGCACGCCTTTGCGGCCCAATAACGAGATTAGCGTGGATTCCTATACGCTGGTTAATATCGGTGCCAATTACGATACCCGGATCCATGGTTACGACACCACTTTCCGGTTGGCGGTGAACAATGTGTTCAACAAAAAATACTGGATGTATCAATATTCCGACTACATCAAGGCGGGTGACCCCACAACCGTTAGCTTAAGCGCAAGCATGCGATTCTAAAGCGTCTTCTCCCTTCGGTTAAACTGGCTCAGATTCTTTTTTTAGCGAGTTGCTATGTCTGAGCTGGTTGTCATTCTAAGCAATGCGCCCGATTCATTGCTGGCCAAGCGCATTGCTCATATGCTGGTTGAGGAACAATTGGCCGCGTGCGTGAACCTTGGGCCGCCAAGCTTGTCTATGTATATGTGGCAGGGGCGGCTCGAGGGGGCGGAAGAAGTTCCCTTAACGATTAAAACTACGCGCGATATGGCCGCGCGGGTCATTGATCGGATTCGCGAACTGCATCCTTACGAGGTGCCCGAAGCGCTGGTGTTACCTGTCGTTGGCGGGCTCCAGCCTTATGTGGATTGGGTTCGGGAGCAAGCGACCGGGCTAGTATCAGGGAACGAAGAATAATGCAGCAGATCAGTACGAGGTTTATGGTGGCTTTGGTGGCCGCCTTTTTTGTGTGGCTGGGGTTGTTGGGCTCCAGCCTGGCGCAATCGCCCGAAGATTTTCTCCCGCCCGACGAAGCCTTTTCGTTGTCAGTTGCCCAGCAAAACGGGCAAGTGCAGGTGCATTACCGTATCGCGCCTGAATACTATATGTATCGCGATCGCTTTCAGTTTGCAGTGGGAGAGCAAACGCTTGAGCCTCAGTTACAAACTTTTCCGCCGGGTCTGGTCAAATATGACCCTACGTTCGAGCAGAATATGGAGGTGTATTACGAGCAGGTTACCGTTCTGCTCGACTTGCCTCAAGGTTTGTCCACCCCGGCCAAGTTAAGCATTACAAGCCAGGGCTGCGCCGATGCCGGTCTGTGCTATCCACCCCAAACTGAGCAATTGTCGTTACGCGCCCAGGACGGTGTGTATCAGATTAGCGGCGATGCGGTCGTCGATCAGGTGCCTCCGCCGCTGCAAACAGTTATCGAGCCCGGAAAGTCGGCTTCATCTGCAGGTGCGGTCGGCGGGACACAAGCAGGTAACGCGTCGAATGTCGGCTCCATCGGCCGGTTAAGCGATATTGGGTTGGCCGAGTATCTGGCTTCGGCCAATATCTGGACCATTGTCCTTGCCTGTTTTGTTCTGGGTATTTTGCTGACCTTTACCCCGTGTGTGTTGCCGATGGTGCCTATCCTGATGGCGGTGATAGCCGGTACGCACAAAGGCGATCAGAAGCCTGCGCGATGGCGCGGTTTGTCGTTGGCGGCAACTTATGTGCTGGGCGTTTCTTTACTCTATACCGCGATGGGTGTGGCAGCCGGGTTGGCCGGTGCCGGGTTGGCGGCCTGGTTGCAAAACCCGTGGGTCTTGTCGGTATTTGCCGCTTTGCTAGCCTTGCTGGCGTTGGCGATGTTCAATGCTTACAACGTTCAAACACCCTTGGCGCTGCAGAATGCGCTGGGTGCTTATTTACAGCGTATTCCGGGTGGCCACTACAGTGGCGCGTTTCTAATGGGCCTGGTTTCGGCGCTTATCGTTGGGCCGTGTGTGGCCGCGCCTTTGGCCGGCGTATTGCTGTTCATTTCGCAAACCGGTGATGCCGCCGTAGGGGCGGCCGCGTTGTTTGCTCTGGCGTGGGGCCAGGGCGTTTTATTGCTGGCCCTGGGGGCGGGTTCGGGCGCCTTGCTGCCCAAAGTCGGCCCCTGGATGGAAGGGGTCAAAATTTTGTTTGGGATTCTGCTTCTGGCCACAGCGTGGTGGATGCTTAATTCCGTGCTGCCCGATTGGCTGATGGTTTTGGGCTGGATCGTGTTGACGTTTTGGGCGGCAATCTTGCTGGGTGCTTTTCGTCAGGTTGCTTCAGGTCTGCTTGCGTATCTTGGCAAGGCGTTGGGGCTTTTACTGGCAGGCTGGGCACTGTTGATGATGGTGGGGATGGCCATGGGCACATACAGCGTACTTCAGCCATTAGGCGGCCCTGGCGGCGCAGGTATCGCTGCAAATGGCGGCACGGCGCGCGTGGGTGCGGTTCCCGACGTGAAGTCACAGTTTGTGAAAGTGCGTTCTGTACAAGAGCTGGATGCCATTCTGGCTGGTGCAAACCGCCCTGTGCTGCTGGATTTCTATGCCGATTGGTGTGTGTCTTGCATTGAAATGGAACGCTTTACCTTTACCGACCCGGCGGTTGCGCAGTCGATGAGCCAGTTCGTTTTGGTGCAGGCCGACGTAACCAAAAACACCGACGAAGACCGCGCATTACTTGAACGTTTCCGGTTGTTCGGCCCGCCCGGTATTATCTTTTTTGACGCCGCAGGCCGAGCACTGGATTCGCCGCGTGTGATTGGCTTTATGCGGGCGGAACCTTTTAACGACGCGTTGCAGCAAGTGCTAAGACAGCATGGAGCGCCGCCAACGCCCGCCGCAAACGTCTTAAGCAGTGCGTCCCCTGATGAAGCATCGTGGCTGACGCAGCAAGGCGTTAAGTAAGTAAGCTTTGCGCAATTGAAACCGTTTAAACGCGCGGTTCGCGGTACCCACGTTACAGGTTGCTTCCCATTTGAAATAACTCGCGGTGCTCTTTAATGGCAAAGCGGTCTGTCATGCCGGCAATATAGTCGGCAATGGCGCGGGCCTGTGCAAGGGGGGTAGCGCGCCGGTACTCCAGCGACAGCAAGCGGGGTTCGTTTTGGTAGGCGATGAAGAGCTCACGCACAATGCGGCGCGCTTTTGTTGTCATGCGAATCACGCGATGGTGCCGATACAGGTTTTCCAGCAAAAAGCGTTTCAGGGCGTCAGCCTGGGCCCGCATGGGGGCGGAAAAGGCCGCCAGCGGCGGGCATTGGCGGACATCGTTCGGGCTTTGGGGCTGATGCTGTTGAATGTTCTGTCGCGTGGTTTGCGTTAAGTCGATGATGAGCGTATTGATCATGGCGCGAATGGTTTCCGCAATGGCGCGCCGTCGTTCAAGATTGCGATGCCTGGCCATGACCTGCGCGTAATGAGTGGCGAAAATCTCCAGCATTTGCAATTGCTCGATGGAAATGAGTCCGGAACGCAGGCCGTCGTCGATATCATGGTTGTTGTAAGCAATTTCATCGGCCAGATTGGCAATTTGCGCTTCCAGTGTGGGTTGGCGTTTAAGCAGAAAGCGCTCACCCATTTCGCCCAGCTCCCGCGCGGCGCGCGGCGAGCAATGCTTCAGAATACCTTCGCGTGTTTCAAAACAAAGATTCAACCCGTTGAACGCAGCGTAGCGTTCTTCCAGTTCATCCACTACGCGCAGACTTTGCAAGTTGTGTTCGAAGCCGCCGGCGTCCGGCGCAAACTCACGCATGCAGGCGTTAAGTTCGTCTTGCCCGGCATGCCCGAACGGCGTGTGGCCCAGGTCGTGGGCCAACGAAATGGCCTCGATTAAATCTTCATGTAAACCCAAATTGCGTGCCAGGCTGCGTGCAATTTGCGCCACCTCGATACTGTGTGTGAGCCGCGTCCGGAACAAGTCGCCTTCATGGTTGATGAAAACCTGGGTTTTGTATTCCAGTAACCGGAAGGCGTTGCAATGAATAATGCGGTCGCGATCGCGTTGAAATTCGCTGCGCCCGGTGGGCGACGCTTCAAGGTGCCGGCGGCCGCGCGACTGTTCCGGTGTGGCGGCGTAGGGGGCCAAGCCCGACATGCAGTCTCCTAAAGGGCCGGTACGGCGGTTTTATGCAGAACGTCGCGCACAACGTTCAGGGGTGCAGTCTGTACAACCGCTTTACCGATTTCGGGTAACAAGACAAAGCGAATCTGGCCTCCTTCCGCTTTTTTGTCGACCTGCATCAGTTCAATCCATCGTTCTGTACCCAGATTGGGCGGTTTAACCGGGCAGCCGATGGCATGAACAAGATTGCGAATGCGTTCTACGGAAGCCGAGTCAAGCCCAATGGTGTGGGCCGACAGCGTTGCCGCCTGGATCATACCGCAACCTACTGCCTCGCCGTGCAGCCAGTCGCCGTAGCCTAACCCGGCTTCAATGGCATGGCCGAAGGTGTGGCCAAAGTTCAGAATGGCGCGCAAGCCCGATTCGCGTTCGTCTTCGCCGACCACGTAGGCTTTGCATTCGCACGAACGCTGGATGGCATAGGAAATCGTTTCTTCATCGAGTGCCTTCAGGGCGCTTACCTGCGTCTCGCACCAGTTAAAGAATTCGGCATCGATAATGAGCCCGTATTTGATGACTTCGGCTAAACCTGCCGCCACTTCCCGTTCCGGCAATGTGTGAAGTACGTTGGTGTCGATCTCAACGGCGATGGGCTGGTAAAACGCACCAATCATGTTCTTGCCCAGCGGGTGGTTAATGCCGGTTTTACCGCCAACCGATGAATCGACCTGGGCCAGCAAAGTGGTGGGTACTTGCAGAAACCGGACGCCGCGCATATAGCAGGCAGCGGCAAACCCCACCATATCGCCGATGACTCCGCCGCCCAGTGCCACCAGCAAACATTTGCGGTCGAAGCGGTTTTCCAGCAGGGCGTCGAAGATTGTTTGCAGGGTTTCCCAGTTTTTATGGGCCTCGCCATCGGGTAAGGTAATTTCAATAATGTGTTTGCCTGTGTGCACCAGGGATTCACGTGCCGCTTTCAAATACAGTGAGCCCACCGTAGGGTTGGTGACGATGGCAATGGCTGTTACGTTATCGGGCACGCTTTCGTGCAGTTTGTGCAACCGGCCCGCGCCAATATGAATCGGGTAGCGTCCGCCGGGTGTATTAACTTGAACAGTGGTCATGAGAATAGGTTTGCAAAAGGTGAACCAAAGATTGCACCGCTTGGGCAATCGGCATGCTGCCTGTGTCGAAGGTTAAGTGTGCAACCTCATTGTAAAGGGGGGTGCGAAGCGTGAGTAGTTCGTTCAGGCGCGCGCGCGGGTTCTGGGTTTGAATGAGGGGGCGATGCCGGTCTTTGGCAATACGGCGGTACAATTCATCTTCACGGGCGCGCAAATAAATCACAATGCCGTGCTTTTTCAGAGTGTGGCGATTTTCAGGTGCCAGCACCGCGCCGCCGCCGGTTGCCAGTACCAGGTTGTTTTGCGTGGCGTACTCGTTCAGCATAGCCGTTTCGCGTTTGCGGAACCCTTCCTCACCTTCAACCTCAAAGATATGGGAAATCGGAACCCCGCAGCGTGCCTCAATGACGAGGTCAAGGTCGATAAACTCGCGCCCAAGGGCTCGGGCCAAAGCCCTGCCGATTGTGGTTTTGCCCGCGCCCATCATGCCCACCAGAAAAATGGGGGTGTCGTATGGTAGCGACGGGTTGGCGATACTTGTATTGCCAGAACGTGAAGTGTCATTCATTCTAGTATTATCCCACTAGCCCAACCCCAATTGGATGCTGTGCTGCATTAAACTGTTACATAAACTTAATGCGCAAATCATAGTCTGATTCAACTTAGACTTAAAATCGCCGGTAATGAGCTCATCAAAAAATTCTTCAAAAACGTCGAATCCGCCAAACCACTGGTTTCGGCGTTTCTTTCTTAAAAGCGTTGTCTTCGTGGCGGGGCTGGGTCTGTGCGGGGCTCTGCTGGGGTCTTTAGCGTTGGCGCTGGCATGGCCGAATTTGCCTGATTTAACGGCGATGATCGACTATAAGCCCCGGATTCCGTTGCGTATTTATACGGCGGACAACGTGCTGATCGGCGAGTATGGTGAAGAACGTCGTAATGTATTGCGTTTCGATGAAGTGCCCGATGTGATGAAATCGGCCATTCTGGCCGCTGAAGACGATCGCTTTTATCAGCATAGTGGTATCGATTGGATGGGTGTGGCGCGTGCGGTAGTGGCCAATATTTCGAATATGTCCAAGTCGCAGGGTGCCAGCACGATTACCATGCAGGTGGCGCGTAATTTCTATTTGTCGTCGGAAAAAACCTACACCCGCAAGTTTTACGAGTTACTGCTTACCTTCAAAATTGAAGCCACGCTGACCAAGAACGAAATTCTCGACCTGTACATGAACCAGATTTACCTGGGTCATCGGTCATACGGGTTTGCCGCCGCCGCCCGCACGTATTTCGGCAAGCAGTTGCAAGATATCACCTTGGCCGAGGCTGCCATGTTGGCGGGTATACCAAAAGCGCCGTCTCGTTTGAACCCCCGCTACAGTATGCCGCGGGCGAAAGATCGTCAAAAATACGTGTTGAACCGCATGTTGTCGTTAGGCTACATCACTGAACAAGAGTACCAAGACGCCATTAACCAACCCATTATTCTGAAATCGGCGCCTGGCACCCCGATGGGTGGTTACGCCATCCATGCCGAATACGTGGCCGAGCTGGCGCGGCGTCTGTTATTTACCGTTTACCAAGACGACGTTTATTCGCGTGGCTTGAATGTCTACACCACGGTGAACTCAAAAGAACAGCAAGCGGCTTACGAGGCTGTGCGCGCCGGTGTGCTTGATTACACGCGCCGGGCCCGTTATCCCGGCCCCGAAGAAACCATTGATCTGCCCGAGGGAATCGAGAACGACCCCGAGCGATTCAACGAGGTGATTGACCAAATCCAGGAAAAGTACCGTGATAGCGACGACCTTTTGGTTGGGGTCGTACTGTCGGCGGCGCCCGATAAGGTGGTGGTTGCCCGCTCACCTGAAAAAATTGTGGAAATTACCGACAAGTCGGCACTGAAAGTGGTGGCCCGGGGTTTGGTGAAGAACGCCAAGCCGCCCGAGAAAATCGAGCGCGGCTCAGTAGTTTATGTTCGGGATACGGGTGAATATTGGGAATTGCTGAACATGCCTTCGGTGGAAGCTGCATTCGTGGCAATGCGTCCGCAAGATGGCGCCATTCGTGCACTGGTGGGCGGTTTCGGCTTTGAAGAGCACTTTAACCGTGTTACCCAGGCGTGGCGCCAGCCGGGGTCGGCCTTCAAGCCGTTTATCTATGCCGCCGCACTCGAGCGAGGGTTGACGCCGGCAACACAGGTATCGGATGAGCGTTTTCGTTTAACCGCCGAGCAAACCGGCTCGCGGGCGTGGGAACCCAAGAACTACGGCAATGATTACGAGCCTATGCTAACCATGCGCCAGGGCTTGTATCGCTCCAAGAACATGGTGTCGATTCGCATTATGCAAGCAATTGGCCCGCAATATGCACAAGACTACATCACCCGTTTTGGCTTCGATCGTGCCCGCAATCCCGCCGTTTTGCCACTGGCATTGGGTGCAGGCGGCGTGACGCCTTTGCAGCTTGCCGGGGCGTATACCGTGTTTGCAAACGGCGGTTACCGGGTTCCTCCTTATCTTATCGACCGGGTCACTGATAGCGAAGGAAAAGTATTAATGCAGGCCCGGCCCGTGGTGGCCGGCGACACTTCGGCGCGGGTAATTGATCCGCGCACGGCATATGTGATGTATGACATGTTGCGTGGTGTGGCGCGTCAGGGCACGGCGGCGCGTTTGGCCCGCGATTTGGGGCGGGCCGATGTTGCCGGCAAAACCGGCACCACCAACGATTCTCATGACGCGTGGTTTGCCGGCTTTACGCCCGACTTGGTGGGTGTTGCGTGGATGGGCTTCGATCAGCCTCGCTCTTTAGGGTCGCGGGAAACGGGCGGTGGTGCATCGTTGCCTATTTGGCTCGATTACATGAGGCTTGCCCTAAAAGACATTCCTGTGGCCGAGCCAGGCCCAATGCCGGATGGCCTGATGCGTGAAAACGGTGAATTCTATTTTGCGGAGTTCCCACCGGGCCAGGCAGTGGCCCGGGTGGGGTTGCCTTCCCCCGAGGAAATGATGTTGAACGGGCAATTGCCCGAAGATATGCAACCGTTGGGCTCGGGAGGCGGCAATGACGGTATTGGCGCCCTGTTGAATCAATTAACCGGGGGTGGGGGTGATACTTCGCAAGACGCGGCGCAACCCGCACGCGTTCAGTTTTAGGCCCTAAACCGTTACTTTGATGGGTTTGCCGCTGATTTCCGAGCAAATTTGCGAAAGCGTGTCGGCCATGTCGGGGCCGCCTCGTGTATCCACCCATTTCTGCCCGTCGAAACGGTAGTGGAAACCGCCGGTACGCGCGGCCACCCACATTTCCTTCATGGGGGCCTGGCTGTTCACAACGACCTGAACATCATTGTTGAAGATGACGGTCAGAACATTGCCGTTGCGGTTGGCGTCAATGTCGAGATCGTAAAGCGCCGCCCAATCATCGGCCTGGCTTTCAAGGTGATCAAGAATGGCTTCACTGCGTGCAAGAAATTCTGATTCGTTCATAATGACTACCTATAATTTTTGGAGTGACTCATGCGAGCGTCGTTAAAACAGGCTCCCGCGTTAACATCGTTAACTCGCATTGTAGCCGGCATTGCATTGTTATGGGGCGTGGCCGCCTGTGGTTATAAAGGGCCGTTAACGCAACCGCCTCCGGCGCCGCCCGATTCCTCCCTGACCACCCCGCCGGCACCGCCCGATAACATGAGCGAAGGGCCGTCTACGCGTTAACCCTTGTGTTTTGCTTGCCCGGTTGGCCTGGTTCATTGCTATGATTAGGCCCGTTCCGAGGCATTATTACTTGTAAGTGACGTAATTTAAATGACCCCATTCCGTTTCAACGCATGACTGTTTCCCCTCATTTCAATTTTAAACAAGGCGTTTTGTATGCCGAGGGGGTGCCGCTTACCCTGCTGGCCGATGAATTCGGTACGCCTCTGTATGTTTATTCCCGTCAGGCACTCAACGACGCATGGCAGTCATACGCTGACGCGGCGGCGGGCCGCAATGTGCTGGTGTGCTTCGGAATGAAAGCTAATTCGAATCTGGCTGTGCTGAATGAGTTCCGCAAGCTGGGTGCCGGTTTCGATATCGTCTCCGGGGGCGAATTGGCACGCGTTATGGCAGTGGGGGCGGACCCTGCAAAAATTGTTTTTTCCGGCGTGGGTAAGCAAGCCTGGGAAATGCGGGCGGCTTTGGACGCCGGCGTAAAGTGCTTCAATGTCGAGTCTGAACCCGAACTGGAACGTCTGGCGCAAGTGGCTGCGGAAATGGGTAAAGTGGCGCCGGTATCGTTACGAGTGAATCCCGACGTGGATGCGCAAACGCATCCGTATATTTCCACGGGGTTGAAAGAGAACAAGTTCGGCATTGCCATTCAGGATGCCCCTGCCGTGTATGCGCGGGCGTCGGCCATGCCGAGTCTGAAGGTGGTGGGGCTCGACTGTCATATCGGCTCCCAGATAACCCAGGTGAGTCCTTATCTCGACGCGCTCGATAAATTACTGGTGCTGGTTCGAACATTGCAAAGCCAGGGCATTGCAATTGAACACCTCGATTTGGGTGGCGGTATTGGTATTCGTTATACCGATGAAACATTGCTGTCGCCGAGTGCCTTGCTGAATCAGGTTTACGCCCGTTTGCACCAAGAGCAATTAAGCGACCTGCAGATTGTGCTTGAGCCGGGCCGATCGTTGGTGGGCAACGCGGGGGTTTTGCTTACACGGGTTGAGTACCTTAAGCATACCGAAGCACGTAATTTCGCAATTGTTGACGCGGCCATGAATGATTTGCTGCGTCCTACGCTTTACGATGCCTGGCACGATGTGGAGCCGGTACAGCAACCCGCAGAGTCGGCGCAGGCGCAAACCTACGATGTGGTGGGGCCGATTTGTGAAAGTGGCGACTGGCTTGCCAAGGCGCGTACCTTGGCCTTGAAACAGGGTGATTTACTGGCGATTATGTCTGCCGGCGCCTATGCCTTTACGATGGCCAGTCAGTACAACACCCGGCCGCGCCCTGCTGAAGTGATGGTCGACGGCACTGCGTTCCATGTGGTGCGCCCGCGAGAAGCGCTGGCCGACTTGTTCGCTTCCGAGAGAACGCTATAGATGACGGCGTTTGACAACCTGGCAGGCTCAGAGTTGCTGTTCGCACTGGTCGTGTCGGCGTTGCTTGTTTTTGTTTTGGTGGTCAGTACCCGTTGGGCTGAGCGGCGCAGCCGCTTACGTTCCCAGGCTGAATTGCAGCGGGTATACAGTGTAGCCCCCATCGGCATGTTTTCACTTTCTCTTGAAGGCAAGCTCACCAATATTAATCATGTGTTGCGGGACATGCTCGATATTCCCGAGCTGAACGAGCATTATGGCTTGTGGGAAAACCATTTTGGCCGGCAAGCATGGATTCGCTTGGTGAATGCGCTTGAAATGGATGGTCAGGCCGAGCTTGAAATTCATAACCTGCGTCACGCACCTCATATTCCGCGTCGCTCTTATTTGGTTAAAGCGGTGCTTGAGGCCGATCGTATTGAAGGCTCTTTGCAAGATATCACCGGTCATGCCGATGCGATTTCCAAGTTGCGTTTGCAGGCCAACCGGGATCCCTTAACCGACGCCCTTAATTCCAAAGGGATCGATCTTCAACTGGCGGACAGTTTGCGACGGCTCGAAGAAGGTGAAACGTTCGTGCTGGGTTATCTGGAATTGAACTCCCTGAAAACGGTGAATAATCTTTACGGCAAATCGGCCGGTGACGATGTGCTGAAGCAAGTGTGCGAGCGCGCAAAACAGGTGCTGGGCATGGAAGGGCAATTGGGGCGACTGACGGGCTCCGAGTTCCTGATCTTTTTTGTGAATGTGGGTCTCGATAAGGCGCGCAAGCTGTGTCAGTCGATTCTGGATGACTTGCATAGTCAGCCTTGCCTGGTGGGAACAACCCCTTTTCGTTTCAAGGCGTCGATGGGTTTGGTGGGAATTGAACCTGCCAAATTGATGCACACGACGCGGTATTGGTCGCCAAAAGAGCCGCGCGAGAAGCGCGTGAATCCGGTTTGAATCATGTTGTTGTGCATCAGCATAGCGCTGAGGCGTTGTCGGAACAAAGCCAGGAGCTGCGCTTGTTGCGTAAATTCAGCAGTGGTTTTGACGTCACCGGTTTCTCGGTTGTGATGCAGCCTATTATGTCGTTGAATGATCCATTCGGCTCACTGAATTTTGAGGTCTTGCTTCGCATGCATGATCCCAAAGGGGCGTTGGTACCTACCGGCAAAATCATTTCCGCCGCCGAAGAAAGCGGGATTATGCCGTTAATCGACCATTGGGTGGTCAGTACCACGCTGCAATGGCTGCATAATAATCAACATCGGCTTGAAAACACGGAGTTTGTCTGTGTGAACTTGAACGGCATGTCATTGAATGATGATTCATTTGTGGAGATGTTTTTTGCCCTGTTTAGTCGTTATGGTCATGTGGCGCGCAAATTGCTTATTGAAATTACGGAAAGCGTTGCCATAAAAGACATGGAGCGTACCCGAAGCTTTATTTCCCGGGCACAGGAAAAAGGCGCAAAAGTAGCGTTGGATGATTTCGGGGCAGGCTACACTTCGTTCGCCTACCTTAAGCAGTTGCCCGCCGACGCCTTGAAAATCGACGGCGCGTTCATCTGCAATATGAATGAGCATCCTACCGACGTGGCGATTGTGCGTGCCATTGTGACGTTGGCTAAAAGTCTGAACATGATCAGCATTGCTGAATGGGCCGAAGACCTGGCCACTTTGCGCACCTTGAAGGAACTGGGGGTTGATTACGTGCAGGGCTATGTTATTGCGCGTCCACAGTCGCCGGAATTAATCCCGTATGCGCTGAACAGCGCCGGGTTTATTGAAGATAAAAAAACGCGGCAGTATTTAAGCTATGGGCAGCCTGAAGCCCAAATTATTTAGCTTTGCGCTTCAAGTTAAAGTCGCGCAATGACGTCGTCAGCGCCCAGCACATCCCCAAAATACAGCATCCACGCTTGCAGGGCGAACTCATGCTCCTGTGAGGTGAAGGCTGACAAGGCATCATGCACCATAATGCTGCGGTAATTCAACATCATGGCGTTACGGGCGGTGGATTCACAGCACACATTTGTGGTGGTGCCGCCAATGAGCACGTTTTTGACGCCTTTATCCTGAAGGACCTCATGCAGGTTTGATGAGTTGGGTGCCAGGGCGCTGTAATAGCGCTTCACCACGCGCGTGTCGGTTGGCGCGACGTCAAGTTCGGCAGCCAGCTCATAGCCCGGGTGATCAACCGACATTTCCGTTAAGCGGCGTTGGCTCAGTTCCGGTTTCAGCATGTCATGATGAAAATGCGCCCAGAATGTATCGGCATTATCGGCGCAGGTTTGCACCCAAATAACATGGCCGCCCGCTTCACGCAGCGCGTTGGCCAGCTTGTTCACGGCAGAGAATGTGGCGGGTGCCGCTTTGCATTCGCCCATATAACCCGGCTGGGTGAAAAAGTTCTGCAAGTCTACAACCACAAAGGCCGTTTCTTCCGGTTTGAAGTGGTCGTAGGCGTGCAGTTTTCCCTGGCGGGCAATGACCCGGTCGGTGACCCATTTAGGGAATTCCATAAAAGCTCCTTCAGGGCCGTTTGAGCCAAGACGAGTCCTGCGCGTTCAGGTTATTTCGGCATCTGCGTCTTGAGCGGCCAATTTTTCAACAATACGACGTGCCGATATTGAGCCGCCATCTGCTCTGATACTGACCTCCGGTATAGCGCGATCATCGGTTTCAATTAATACTTGTTGCGCTTCGATCACTTCAACATCTTCCATGAACGTCTTAAGTATTTGGTCTTTTATGATCTCATCCAACTCTTCGTTCTCAAGATCAAAACAACGCGTGACTGTCCAGAAATAAAGTGTGTTTCGTTCGTCAACCGGTGTAAGGGAGTTCAAGGAAAACCAGCGCATGCCTTGTTCAAGATCGTCCACCCCGGTAGGGTAACCACGTGCGTCAATAGAGATATGCGCAGGCGCCTGAAAGCGAATAATCTGCCAGCGATCAATATTACCTTCGAAGCCGCGCACCCGTTTGAACAAGGGTGGTGGTGGGGTGTTCTCCATGATTCTTTTCACGTGTACTTCATGGCCATTAAGTTGGTATTCCATTGGTGTCTCAGCAACGGCGGAATTGCCAATGGTTTTTCCGTGTACGTAAGTTTCATGCGTCAGGTCGAGCAAATTGTCGGTAAGAAGCTGGTAGTTTGCTTTAACTGGGATACAGCCACCCACCGCTTTCCAGCCAGGGCTATCGTTGTACTCAAACGCGGGAAGTAATGACTCGTCGGCCTCGTCGGGTTGGCCCATCCAGATCCAAATCCATTGCCATTTTTCCACGACTTTATAACGTCTTAAGCTCAATGCGCTGGGTACTTTTTCTTGCCCGGGAACCCGCACACAATTGCCTTGGCAGTCGAAGGTGATGCCATGGTAAGCGCATTGGACATCATCACCTACCAGGTTACCTTTCGATAGTGACGCGCGCCGGTGGGGGCAGCGGTCGTGCAGCGCAACGACTTCCCCGGCTTGTGTGCGATAGAGCACAACCGGTTCGCCGGTAATCCATTTTTGCACAAGATGATGGCCGATTTCATCAGCCCAGGCGGCGGCATACCATCCATTCTTTATAAACATTGTTGTCTCCTTCTCTAAAATTCTGTAAACAATGCGATTTCAATCAATTGTGTTGAACGGCTTTTATTCTTTTGGTTACGTCGAGATTCGGGTCGTTGGGGTTCAAGTTAGCGACATCCGGATAACGGGCTTGATTGCTACTCCCGACTCCATGTCTTCAACGGCCTGATTAATGTCGGCAAAATCGTAGAACCGAATGAGCCGGTCGAAGGGAAAGCGCCCTTGTTTGTATAGTTCGATCATCTGCGGGATAAAAATGTCCGGTACGCTGTCGCCTTGGTGAACGCCGCGGACCGTGCGTCCGCCCAATACCATTTGCAGAATATTAATGTGGGCATCGGCGCCTTTGGCTGTATTGATGAGGGCGCACACACCACGTGGTGTCATGTGGCCTACAGCCTCTTTAATAATGCCCAGGTGGCCAGTTGTGTCGACCACATAGTTCAGGCCCTGTGGGGCAATCTCACGAATGCGGGCAAAGGTGTCTTCTTCGGAGCCGTTAATGGTGTGTGTGGCTCCCAGCTCTTTTGCCAACGCCAACCGCGAGGCTTGGGTGTCGAGCGCAATAATGGTCGCCGCGCCGCACAAATGAGCGGCCATAACGGAAGCCATGCCCACTGATCCTACGCCCAGCACGCCAATTTTGCTTCCTGCGCGGACCTTCAAGGCGTTAATGACGGTTGAGGCACCGGTTTGAATGCCGCACCCCAGCGGGCCCAGCAACTCAAGCGGTACCGATGAGTCAACAGGAATAACATTGCGTTCGGTGCAGATGCTGTAGGTGGCAAAAGAAGACTGGCCAAAGAAATGACTATGGATTTGTTCACTACCTTTACGTAATGATGTTGTGCCGTCGATGCGCTTGCCGGAAAATGCATGTCGGCCCAAGTGTTGGCAATAAGCAGCGTCGCCCTGGATGCAGCTCAGGCAGTTGCCGCAAGAATCGAAGGTTATAACAACCGGATCGCCAGGCTTTACTTTTTTAACTGAATCACCCACCTTTTCAACAATTCCCGCGCCTTCATGCCCAAGCACGGTGGGCTTGGGCGTGAATCCGTCGGTATTGCGCATATTGACATCGGTGTGGCAGATGCCCGTGGCGACGATCTTGACCAATACTTCATTTGGCCGCGGAGCCTCAAGCGCGAGTTTTTCGAGCGAAAAAGGTTGCTGCGTTTCACGACAGACAGCGGCGGTGATTTCCATAGTCATGACGTTTTAGTTTCAAAATAAAAATGCTTGGTACGCATAAAATCGTACATGCCTTCGAGACCGTGCAGCTTTCCATATCCGCTGTCGCCATAGCCACCCGTTTCGGCTTCGGCAAACAGACGGTTGTGAGTATTGCACCAGACATTGCCAAAGTTCAGTTTCGAGGCCATGCGCCGGGCCAGGAAAAGGTCTTGTGTCCATACGCTGGACGCAAGGCTATAGCGTGTGGCGTTGGCGCGGTGGATGGCTTCGGCTTCGTCGTGGAAACGCTCCAGCACCAATAATGGACCAAACAGCTCATCTTGAATGAAAGGCGAGGCAAGGTCGTCGACTTCGATCAGGCTGGGCGTAATGAAGGCGCCGTTGGCCAGCTCGCCTTCGGGAATTTGGCCTTTTACAATGACGCGTGCTTCTTTTTCCGCACGCTCCACCAGCTTGGCAATGCGGTCGCGGTTGGCAGTATCAATGAGGCAGCCCATTTGTGAGGCAGCGTCATTGCCCGGCCCAACTTTGATGTTCTGCAAGGCCTGTGCCAACTGGGCTTTGAATGCGTCGTAAATGGCGTCGTGTACCAATACACGCGTAATGGCGGTGCATTGTTGCCCGGCCAGCACCGTTGCGCCTGCCACCACACCGCCCAAGGTTTTGGCCATGTCGCAGTCGGGGAAGACCAGGGCGGGGGCTTTGCCCCCCAATTCCAGTGACAACCGTTTTAACGAAGGTGAGGTTGATTCGGCAATCAGTTTGCCCACGTGGGAAGAGCCCGTAAAGCTGATGACGTCGACATCCAGCGATTCGCACAGGTGCTGTGAAACGGCAATGCCGGACTCGATAACCGAGTTCACAATGCCGGCGGGGATGCGTTCGTCGTTGGTCAGGCACTCAAGAGCGAGGTTATGCGCGGTGCTGGTTTGAAAGGCGGGCTTGATAACAACGGAGCACCCTGCGGCTAACGCCGGCGCGAGCGATCGGACCAACAATAGCAAGGGCGCGTTCCAAGGCAGGATAATGGCGGCAACGCCGGCAGCTTCGCGATCGAGTATGGAGAACGCGCCGGGCTCGACCTCGAGATTGCGTCCGTACTGAGTGCGGGCCAACCCAGCATAGTACTTAAGCTCGGACACACTGCCCATCACTTCGCCCATGGCTTCGCGATGCAGTTTGCCATTTACAGTAACCAGCCAATCGGCTATTTCAGCTTTGCGCGCTTCCATACGGGCGGCAAAGTCAAAAAGTATGTCGGCACGCAAACGGGGGCTGTTTCGCCAGTTGGTTTCATCGAAGGCGCGTCGTGCAGCCGCGACCGCAGCCAGTGCTTCTGCTTCGGTGCCGTCGCAGTAGTCGTAGGCATGTTCATTGGTAGCAGGGTTGACGCCCTTTTTAATGTTGCGGGTACCCGATACGGCTGATGTCCATTTCCCGTCGATATAATGTTCCGCGAGTTTCATACTAAACGACCTCTTTACGTAAATCTTCTACTTTGAAACCCGCGACGCTTTTGTACTTGTTGGAAATCGAGGCGAGTTCATCCTGACTGATGTAGTCATCAAGGTTTTTGAAGGGCTTGCCGCCTGTGCGGTCGTGCACTTCTTTGAGAATTGTGTCAGGCGGAGCTACTCGATTCATGAGTACTACCTCAGTGGTAGCTTTGACCCTAATCCGATCGTATTCTGACAAGGCTTTTTCGGTTAAGCCGTGCTGTTGAAGCTGTTCAGTCAGGCAGGGCGCATCGAGAATGGCTTGACCTGCACCATTGGAGCCTCGCGGCACCATGGGGTGCGCTGCGTCGCCCAGCAGGCTTATTCGACCATAGCTCCAGCGTGGAAGGGGGTCTTGGTCGACCATGGGGTATTCCAGAATTTGCTCGGTCTGTTCAATCATGGCAGCCACGTCGAGCCAATCGAAATGCCAGTCGGAAAACGCGGGGAAGAAGTCCTCCAGTCGGCCTCTTCCATTCCAATCACGTTTGGCTGGGTATGGCGCTTCAATTTCGGCGACCCAATTAATCAACTGGTTCCCTTGGTCGTCGATGTTGTTGCGAACAGGGTAAATAACCATTTTTCCAACTGACAACCAGCCTGCCCGTACCATACTGGCGCCGCTAAGGAAGGGCTTCATGGGGGTAGTGCCACGCCACATATTTACACCTGAATAGCGCGGTGCGCCTTCATTTGGGTAAAGCTGTTTGCGGATGATCGAATGAATACCATCACAACCGATAACAATTGAACCTTTTGCATCGACTTTGGTTCCGTCGGGCCGCTCGAAGTGAACAATGACACCCTCATCGTTCTGTGTCGCCCCAGTGCAACGATGACCAAGATGAATGGCGTCGCGTCCGATGCGCTCATGTACGGTGTCGATCAGGATGTTTTGCAGGTCACCCCGATGGATCGAAAACTGCGGCCAGTTGTACCCAGCGTCAACACCTGAGGGTTCGCTGTACACGAATTGTCCGAATTTATTAAAAAAGACAGATTCTTTCGTTGTGATGGCGACTTGCGATAATGCAGGCACTAGCCCGAGGCTATCGAGTACTTTGACTGAGTGGGGCAGGAGGTTGACGCCCGCGCCTAAAGGTTTGATTTCCGGGACCGATTCAAACAGCGCGCATGAGAACCCTGCTTGATTCAAGTTAAGGGCGAGTGTGAGTCCACCGATTCCGGCACCCACAATGACGACATCATACTTTTTGTCCATTGTTCAATTTCCTAATTAAGTGGCGGGTGTTGCCGCTTCACGCTTTTTATTTAGAAAGTGCAGGCCTGTCAGAATGGCCATGAGTATGACGCCGACCACGTCGGTCCACCCCGCATCTGAGAAGGTATCTGCAGGAATTAACATGAGGAGCCCCGCGACCATAAACAAGATTCGATAACCACCATTGACGGCGGTCGAAAAATAGCCGACAACCGCAACTGTTCCTGCCAAAATGCCTACGGAAGCAGTGGTAACGGTCCATAGTACTGACGTCATCGTGCCTTCCATAAGTAAACTGGGCGAGAGGGCAAAAAGGAAAGGGACAATATAGGAGCACCATCCCACTCTAGTTGCGGCCCAACCGGCTTTGGAGCCGTCACACCCGGCAATATTGGCTGCAGCAAAGGCGGCAATTGCCACAGGAGGTGTAACCATGGACATCATCCCAAAGTACATGACGAACATGTGGGAAGCCATCGGTGAAATTCCTGCCTCAATCAGGGCGGGTGCGATGAGTGTGGCAAGCAGGATATAGACCCCGACTGTCGGCATTCCCATACCCAGAATAATTGCAATAACGGCCGTCATGAGCAGGAGTATGAGAATGCTATCGCCACTTACGGCCAAAAGTTGCAGGGTGAGTCCGAAAGCGAGTCCCGTTAAATTTAACGTTCCAATGACTAGCCCTGCTGCGCCGGCAATGATAAGAATATCGATCGAGGCGCGTCCGGTGTTAATGGCAGCTAATAACAGTTCTTTGATGGGTGTGCGTTGCTTTTTATACCCGAACGCCAAGTTGAAAATAATCAATAATGCTGAAGCTTGCAGAGCGGCATACTCTACCGCGACGCCGTAAAACATGATCCCTAAGACCAAGATGACGAAAGGGATAGGGAAGTACCATCCATGTCGCAAAACTTCTTTAAGCGCCGGTAGGCGATCCATCGGTTCGCCTTTAATACCTAGCTTAGCCGCTGCCAGGTCGACTTGAATGAAAAGTGCCAAGTAATATAGAAATGCAGGAATAAAAGCTGCTATCAGTACTGACGCGTAGGACACCTGCAGTAATTCGGCCATTAGAAAAGCCGTTGCACCCATTACGGGAGGGGCGAGTTGCCCACCTGTTGAGCCGACGGCTTCAATGGCGGCAGCGGTGTGACTTGGGAAGCCTGATCGCTTCATCATCGGAATGGTGACAACACCAACAGCGGCGACGTTTGAGACGGCACTTCCGGAAATCATGCCAAAAAGAGCTGAACCTGCGACGGAAATTTTTGCAGAACCGCCTCTGTAGCGACCCATCATGGCCATTGCCAAATCTGCAAAAAATTGTGAGCCGCCGGTTACGGCCAGTATCTGGCCCATAAGGGTGAATGGGATAACGACAATGATCGCAATGGCTAAGGTTTGACCCAGGACGGCATTCGTGTCCATCCCTAGATAAACTAGTAGGCGTGTGAAGTCGATCGGTCTGCTAACGAATGTGTCGGGTAGCAAATGCCCAGTTAGGGCATAAAGGAATAGCACCAGAACGACAATAACCAGGGTTAAGCCCGCTGTACGCCGAGTTGCCTCAATAATTAAACCAACAATTAAGGCACTAATAATAACGGCGTCAAGCGGGCGGTAAATAACTTCATTTACCAATGCGGGATAGCGTATGGCAATGTAAGTACATGCTATTAGTCCCGCTAGTCCCGCAATAGCATCAATCCAAGGCGTGGGGGCGTCGGGCGGTGAAGGCCGGGCACGGACAAGTAAAAAAGCCAGTCCAAGGCCAAAACCCAGAATCAGAGCCAGGAACTGTTCGTTATAGAGCGTCCAACCCATATATAACGGTATCTTCAAGACCCAACCGATTACTGTAAGTGTCAGCAAGGCTTGAAGAATGAGAGATACCGTATTTCGCAAAGGTGCAGGAACACCTTGCTCAAGACGCCCGGACGCCGAGATTTTCATGATGCTTTTCCGCTTGAGGTGCAGGGTTATTTAACCAGCCCTACTTCTTTGAATAGACGCATTGAGCCGGAGTGGAACTCGAGTGGCATGTCGGGCTTGTACATTTGTTTGACATTGAATCCACGGAAAGGGGCGAAAGAGTTGGCGAGCTCGGGCTGGTTTTCATAAAGCGCCTTCATGGCTTTGTAGACGACTTCGTCGGACGTGTTGGGACTGGTTAGCAATAAATTGTCGTAGGCCAGCACGGGAGTTGGTTCTGTGAATCCTGGGAGACCTGGGCGGGGCGCTTCATTGACTGAATAGCCGTAAGGATAAATTTTTCGCATCGCGGCCAATTGGGCTTCGCTGGTGCCCATGGGGAGCATGCGAAGACCGCCGACGGAAGCATCAACCTCGGTAACTTTGGCGGCACCCACCGCAAAATAGAATGCGTCAGCATTGCCGGCGATCAGTTCGTCGGCACCGCGTACCACGTTGGGAACCAGTACTTGGCGGATATCGTCGGGGCCTATGCCGCCTGTTGCTAACAGACCGTCGAGCACGGTGTTAATCGACCCCATGGCAGTAAAGCCGTATGTAACGCGTTTACCTTTCAGGTCGGCGAGTGATTTTATATCGGAGTCAGCGCGTACGAATAGTGCTGTTTTCAAGGGGAATAAAACGGTTGCAATTTGAAGGTTCTTGGCGGGTCGGCCCTCAAACGCTCTTTCGCCGTGCTTTGCTTCAGCGGACTCAAGTACGTTGGCAATACCAAAATCAAGCTCGCCCATATCAACAAGCGGGATTAAAACGCTTTCGCCGCTATTGGGTTGCACGCGAGCCTGCATTTTGGCTTGTTCGGCAATCACTTTGGCGATGGCCGAGCCGCTGGAGTAGCTCATGGTGCCTTGGCTCATGGTGCCGACCCCCACATTCTGGGCAACAGCGGTGCTGGTAAGGCCAACGGCAAGCGCCAGCCCGGCAAGAAATTTCAATTTCATTTTTGTCTCCTGGTGTGGAACTGATTTTATGTAGTGGCAATGTGAAATTTCATTGCCCTACACGCTGAAAACATGGGGGGTTAAAATTTCTGAAACATGCTCATTTTTGACTCTAGCATATTTTTACCAAAAAAAAGAGTTGGGGAAAACGCACCCCCAACACTTGACGCTATTCGATTTGCGCAGCGCGTCGCACGCTGTTGATCATTGACGAGTTCATTAGAAAGGCCCGGTGCTTTTCCGGATCTGCGGCGGTTTCACGCATTTCGTCCAGGCGTTGGGCGCGGATTTCCGGGTCGCGCTCTTCAAGCATTTTTTTGTTGCGGATGGTGATGGCCTGCACATATTCAACATTGGTGATGCGACGCTGGCGGTCATAAAGGTCCAACAGATCGTCGCCCGTGTTTTCCTGCAAGACCTGGGCAAGTTTGTCGGCCAGGTTCATGGCGTCGTGAATACCACTGTTCAGACCCATTCCCCCCAGGGGGTTGTTCACGTGTGCGGCGTCGCCGGCCAGCATAATTCGACCCTGCCTGAATGTTTTGGCGACACGCTGGTGCACGCGATAGATGCTGCGATACGGAATGTCGTAGGTGCGGTCGGGCGATAAAAAGCCTTGAATTCGGCTTTGCACGTAGTCATCGGAAAGTACGGTTTCTTCGTCTTGATCCGGCTGAATGGGAAATGCGATTCGATAAATGCCGGGTGGGCCATTGTGAGGCTGCACGAAAATGGCGGCCCATTCGTCGGGGTCGGCAATATAGGCGTTGCCGGTAAATCCGACACTTTTCAGATCAAACGTGGTGGCGAAAACCAGGAAGCGTTCGGGCCAGGTGAAACCTTCGAACTCGATGTCGGCTGTTTTGCGAACAATACTGTGGGCGCCGTCGGCTCCAATCAGGTAGCCGGCGCGCACCTCTTGTGTTGTGTCGCCCGATTTGATTTGTACCGTGACTCCCTCGTTATCCTGGGTAAACCCAACACATTCGTGGCCGAATAAAACCTGTGCGTTCGAGAACTTCTGCAAGGCCTGATAAGCAAGCCGGGAGACCTTATGTTGTTCGCAATGAAGGCGGAATGGGTAAGGGGTTTCGTCGGCGATACGACCCAGGTCGAACTGGGCAACCAGCCCTTTCTTGCGGTCGCGAATTTGCCACTCGGGCACTTTAATGCCCAGTTGCAGCAAATCCTGCCCGATGGAAAGCGTATCGAGCATTTCAACGGTGGGCGGGTGAAACGTGCCTGCCCTGAGGTCGGTTGGAATATCGGTACAGGTTTCCAGTACCACGACGTTAATGCCTTTCTCGGCCAGCGATAACGCCGCCACTAATCCCACCGGCCCGCCGCCGGACACAATGACAGGGTTGTTGTCCATAAGTTGTTTATCCGTGAAAATAGGATCGGGGGAGGGTGGCGAAAGATAATGCTGTCGCTGTGTCTCCAAACCTGCCTATAATTATTTCTATTATTTGCTCAAAAATGAGCATGTTTCATTTTATGAGTATGTTTTAATTTTGGTCAAGCGTGATCGTGTATCAGGCCACTAATTCAACCTTTTTGAGTCATGGAAAACCAGGTTATTCACAGGAAAACGCGAGCGGCTCAGGCGAAAATGGGTTTGCGCGAGCGTGGCAAGCTTGAGCGTCGCCGCCGTATTCAGGCTGCAGCGCGGCGCGAGTTCATGGAGAAAGGTTACGACGTGGCCACAACGCGTGATATTGCCGCTTTGGCCGAGGTGGGGATTGGCACGTTGTTCACGTATGCGAAAGACAAACGTGAATTGTTGATGATGATTGTGAACGATGATCTGGACGAGGTCAGTGAACAGGCCGAACGGGCCATTAACACCGACAAATCTTTATTGGAGCAGATCACGGCCTTCTTCAGGCCGCGTTACGATTACTGGGCGGCCCACCCCGCTTTAGGGCGGCCCATCGTGCGTGAAATTATGGACGTGGTGGGCGCAACCGATGAACCGGGTCCTGAAACCGCCCGTTTTTACGAGCGTCGGCCACGCATGGTGAAGGCATTGCAGCAAATCGTGAGCCGCGGGCAGACTACAGGGCAGGCAACCAAAACGGCCTCAGCCTCGCTGATCGCCTCGCTGTTTTTAACGATTTATTTAACCGAAGTGCGGCGTTGGCTGAATCAGGAGAAGCCTGATGCAGTTGAGGGTTTGGCCCGGTTCAGGGAACTGGTGGACCTGGCCATACGGGGTGTAAGGCCCGATTAATTTTTTTTGTTGCGCGTGTTTCGATTTACGTATCTGCAACGTATCCGAGGGGCAAGGCCGTTGTGTATTTTATTTGCTCCATTGCAAAGCTTGAGCTTACGTCGGACAGTTCAGCCATATGGATGAGTCGTTTGTAGATACGGTCGTAACCCGCCACGTCGGGTACGACAACGCGCATTAAATAATCGGTGTCGCCCGACATCCGATACAGTTCAACGACTTCTGGAATCGTTGAGACCGCCGCATGAAATTGCGCCAGCCATTTGGCATCGTGCCGGCTGGTGCGTATTGCCACAAAAACCGTTACGCCAACGTTCAGTTTTGCGCCATCCAATAACGCCACACGAGCGCGAACAATACCCTGCTCTTCAAGCTTCTGTATACGCCGCCAGCAGGCTGTTGCGCTTAGGCCAACCTGTTCGGCGATATCGTTAACCGCAAGCGCACAATCGGATTGCAAAATCTCAAGAATATGACAATCGAATTTGTCCATATTGTCTCAAAAGAAAATTTATTTCAAAAAATTAAAGATAATAAGAATATTATTTTATTTTTAGAGAATGCGGTAGGTAAAAATCAAAATCATTTCGTCAGGGTGTCATTATCATATTCAGTATGAAAACCTCGCATGACGATACGCTTCTTATTCATTCCGGCCGGGCACCGGCGCATTTTGGCGGTATGGTGAATACACCACCCTGTCGTGCGTCGACCTTGTTGGTTGACTCCTATGCCGACTGGAAAGCAGCACGGGCCAATGCCAACCCGTACGGGCACTACGCCCGGTTCGGAACGGCAACCACGCGGTCTTTTGAGGCGCTCCTTGCAGAGCTGGAGGGGGCGTACGACGCGCAGGTTTTTCCTTCAGGTTTGGCCGCGTGTACGCATGCAATGCTGGCATTCCTGTCACTGGGTGACCATATTCTGATCACGGATAACGTTTATGGTCCGACTCGGGCATTTGCGGACCAGGTTTTGAGCAAAATGGGAGTGCAGGTTGAGTATTTTTGCCCCTTGGAAGGAGCAAATATCGCGAAGCGGTTCCGCAGCACAACCCGGGTTCTATATCTGGAGTCACCGGGTTCACAAACATTTGAAGTGGTCGATGTGCCTGCGTTGGCGCAGGTTGCCCATGCTTTCGGCGCCTGGGTGTTGATGGACAACACGTGGGCAACGCCGCTGTACTTTAAACCGTTTCAGCATGGTGTCGATGTGTCTATTCATGCGGCCACCAAATATCTTGTGGGTCATTCCGATGCCATATTAGGCGCGGTAACGACCAATCAACGTGCCTGGCCGCGGTTGCAGGCGCACGCGCAGGCTTTCGGTCAAACGGCCGGGCCCGATGATATTTATATGGCTACCCGAGGATTGCGTACTTTGTCGGTTCGTCTTCAACGTCACCAGGCAACCGCGCTGATGCTGGCTGAGCGCTTGCAAGCGCATCCCGCAGTCGAGGCGGTGCTGCATCCCGCACTCTCGTCCTCGCCGGGGCGCAGGCACTGGAGAAGTTTTTCGACCAACTGACCTTGTTTGGTATCGGCCTTTCATGGGGGGGCTATGAAAGCCTGGCTTTGCCGATTGATACGCCTTCACGATCAGTCACGCCGTGGCCGTACCAAGGCCCTTTGCTTCGGCTTCACGCAGGGCTGGAAGACCCGGAGGCGCTGTGGGCGGATTTGACGAACGCGTTGTCGGTTTACTGTGACACGAAAGCGTTGGCCCTTTAAAGCTCGCCGTAAGAGTGCAGCCCCGACAAGAACATGTTCACGCCCAGGAAAGCGAAGCTGGTAATCACCAGGCCGAGCAGCGCCCAGTAGGCCGCCATGGTGCCCCGCAAACCTTTCATCAGCCGCATATGCAGCCAGGCGGCATAGTTCAGCCACACAATAAGCGCCCAGGTTTCTTTTGGATCCCACTGCCAATAAGCGCCCCAGGCATCGGCCGCCCATAGCGCGCCCAGAATCGTCGCAACGGTAAAGAATGCGAAGCCCACGGCAATAGCGCGATACATGATGTCGTCGAGAATTTCCAACGATGGCAGGCGTTTGGCAATGGGGGCACGCAAGGCCAATATGGTGCCGACAATCAAGGCACCAATGCCGAAGTAAAGCATCCAGGTGGGAGACAGTTCTCGCGAACCAAACATGAACGGCTCGGCACTAAGAATGGCGCCCAGCAAAAACAAGGGAATCAGCTTGCGCCGTGATTTCGTTTCACCATGCTCTTTGACTAAATAGGCAAACCCCACCATGGCGGCCAGCGAGAAGGTGCCGTAACCAATGAAATTGGCGGGCACGTGGATTTTCATCCACCAGCTTTTAAGCGCCGGCACCAAAGGCTGGATTTCGAAGGCATTGCGGGTGAAGGTGTACCACAGCAGGAAAATAACCGCCGAGGTGACAACCAGCAGCACAAAGCCGCCCAGTGCGCGGGTAGCGTAGCGGCGTTCGTAATATAGGTAGAACAGCGCGGTAATAAGCGCAAACAGTACAAATACTTCATACAGGTTGCTGACCGGAATGTGGCCGATATCGGGGCCCAGCAGATGACCTTCACGCCAGCGAACCAGCAGGCCGGTTGTACCGGCATAGATGGCCGCCCAGGTTAGCCCCGTACCCATCCAGGCCGCTGTTTGGCTGAAGAAACCGACCCAATAGGCAATCGTGGCCAAAACGAACAGGGCGCACATCCATAAAATAGCCGATTGGGAAGAGAATAAATATTTCAGCAGGAACACACTGTCGCCGCGGCTAATATCACCCTGCCCAAGCCCTTGCCCGGCACTGTATAGCCAAATGGCCAGCAATGCGCTTACGCCGCTGGCAATCAGTAAGGTGCGCAACGGGCGCCAAAGCCATCCCAGCCATACCGTGGCCGGCACGGTACACACCAGTATGGCTTTTTCGTAGATGTCCATGTGCTCGCTGAACGCAGACAACGCATAAGCCGCCCCTGCCGACAGCACAATGAAGAACAGCAGGTCTGTCCAGTCGGGTCGGCCGCGCTCGCCACGACCGTCGCCGCTGGCCGCCATTACCGTTTCCCAGTTGGAAGAGTGGGTGTGGGCATCAGACATGATGAACCTCGTTAAGTGGACAGTTGTTTAAACGCGTTCTTGAAGCGTTCAAACTCTTGGGTGAAATCCAGATTGCGTCGTTGCGATGTCATGGCGGCCAGCCACTGGCTGCCGTTTTCATTGGGTTGGACCCAAATCCAGATGCGACGATCGCGAATATAAAACATGGAAAATATCCCGATAACCAGGAACAGGCAGCCTAAATACACCGTAGTTTGCCCCGGGCTGCGTGCCACCTGAAATACACTGGCTTGAACATGCTCGAATTGTGTAAGCGACATCATGATGGGGGCCGGGTAGTCGGGCAGGTTAGACAACGCTAAAAGCGCTTGCTGAGTCCATTGCCCTTGTCTGTCGTCTTCGGCCTCATTGTAGGCTAGTTCAGGCAGGCCGCGCTGGGCGCGATCCAGGTCGTGTAGCGCAGCAAGCGATAGCTGGATCATGGGCACGGCAAAGCTTAAGAAACGGCCGCGTTCAGCCTCTGGTACCGGGTCAAGCAGTTGGTTGAAACCGCCCCGTGCGAAAGCATCCAGTGCGCCGGCTGCCGCTTTCTCCAGCAACTCTTTTTGCGATGCACTGTTTGCGCTTTGTTCCGCGAACTGCAGGGCGGCTTGCTGACGCAATTCCGGATTATGCAGGGCGGCGCGCAGATGAATGAAAGATTCAATGGAATTGTTGGCGTCGGCGGGAATGCGGATATAGCGGAAATCATCAGCCGCACCGCTGCGCACGCCCACCAGAAAAACAGGCCCGGCGTCGAGCATAATGGGCATCATGTAATTGTGATATTCAAACGATTGGCCGTCAGCGCCTGTTAAGCGATACTGCACGCTGGGTCCCACGTTGCGCAGATTTTCGCTTTTCAGCGTGGTTGCGCTGCCGGTTACGGCTGCAACGTGATCAAGCACTGCTCGCGGTTGCGGGTCGGCGTTAATTTCCAGGTTTTCCACATTAATAATGCGCAGGTCGGTCACGTTCAACTGATAGCGTTGCGGTTGGTCGCTGCTGGCATTCAACGTAATGTCGGTTGGGTCGCCCACGGTAGTGGCAACATTAAAGGTTGATGTGCCGTTGCCGGATAATGGCCAGGCTTTAAGTTGCACACTGCTGCCGCCATCGTCGAAGCTGGCTTGATACACCGTCACGCCTTTATAGCGCAGCGGCTCGTTTACTTCGATCACCTGTTCGAAAGTGTCGCCGGTGTCAGAGTCGGTAACCTCAACATGGCTGGCAAATCGGCTGGGCATACCAGTTGAGTAGTATTCAATATCAAATTGCTTAAGCCTTAAGCTGAAAGGTATAGGTTGCACCAGCACGCCGTCGCCCACCGCCACAATGGCACTGCTGCTTTGATTGCCTTCCGGAATAAGCAGATTTGCCCGATAGCTGGGGTTCGCGGCCGACAACCAGCCCGACTCAGGCACGTCTTTAATAAGCATGTTCTCGGTAATGGGGGTTTTACCCCCCAGCCAAACTTGCGTGCGAACCGGCAATTCACTGTCGAGAATACCCCCTACGCAAATAACCACAATGGCCGCGTGCGCGAAAATATAGCCCAAGCGGTTTGTGCTGCCTTTCTTGGCTGCCAGCAGTTGGCTGTCGCCGTCTTGGCGAACCTTAACTTTGTAGCCTTGTTTATTGAGCCATTGCGTCAGTTTCCGGCTGCTTTCCTCTGGGCTGAAGGGAGTGTCGGTTTCGAGTTTGTGATGGAAAGCGCGCAGGCTACTGCCGCGAACATATTCGCGGAACGAGCGCATGTCTTTCACCATTTTGGGCGTATTGCGTAGCAGGCACAGGCTGGTGGACACCACCAGAAACGCCATAATGGTTAAAAACCACCAGCTGTTGTATACGTGCCAAAGCGCAAAGACGTCGAACAACGCATACCAGAATGGCCCGAATTGGTCGATATAGGTGCTTGAAGCCTGGTTTTGCGGCAGCACCGTACCAATGACACTGGCCACACAGATGAACATCAACAGGCTGACGGCGAACCGCATGGAGCCCAGCAGTTCGAATAAATCGGCACGTTGACGAGATGCGGTATTAACGTTGTTCACGAAAGGGTCTTTGCAAAGAAAAGGGGGGCCGGTAATGGCGCCCCCCCTTATGACCAGCTCAGGCAGTATTGGTTCTGCGTTAAAGCGGTTCGTTTGTTGTTATCGCAGGCCGGCAGCGTAATCGGCTACTGCGGAGATGTCGTTGTCGGACATGCGGTCGGCAATGTCGTGCATCATGGGGCTGTTGGCCCGGTCGTTGCTGCGGAACAGTTTTAGTTGCGCCTCAAGATAGCTTGGGTACTGCCCGGCCAAACGCGGGAACAGGGCTGGGATACCCGCCCCATTGGGTGAGTGGCAGGCTGCGCAAGCCGGTACGCCACGCTCGGCGATGCCCGCACGCCAGATTTTTTGCCCGCGTTCCATGGTTTCAACGTTGCTTGCGGTGGCGGCCGTTTCGTAATTCAGTTCCTGCAGCGCCAGGTAGTAAGACACATTCTTGATGTCTTCTTCCGTGAGCGGGTTGGCGATGGCCGTCATGGCGGAGGGGTTGCCATCGGCACCGGCCCGGGTGGGAGGGTCGTTGCCTTCGGATTTGAAATCGCGCAATTGCTTGGCAATGTATTCATGCGACATGCCGGCCAGATTTGGATTGGCGGGAAGCGTGCTGTTGCCGCCGGGGCCGTGACAGGTGACACAGGCCAGAATGCCGCGGGAGGAATCACCATTGGTATAGAGCTGTTCGCCCTTGGCTGCGTCGGGTTTGGAGACGATAACGTCAGCGGCATAGCTGACGCCAAGAAGGGAAGAGCCCAGCAGCAGGCCGCTGGTAACTAGCATTTTGGAAAGCACACGCTTCATGAGGACCTCGATGGATCGCGTTTTGGAAAAATCCGCTACAGTTTCAAACCCACAATTATACAATAGCGTGTAACTTTAACCGTAACAGGCCTATCCTTTGTCTATTTTGCATCGCGCCGCGTTCACAACGTCGGCTGCCCGGCTCGACCAACTTCCCCCGCCAGGGGCGCCCGAAATCTGTTTTGCCGGGCGTTCCAATTGCGGTAAATCGTCGGCCATTAACGTATTGGCCAACCAGCGACGTTTGGCGTTTTCAAGTAAAACGCCGGGCCGTACCCGGCTCATTAACATGTTCGGCATCCCCGACCCGCTTGCTCCGGGCGAGCAGTTGGGCTACCTGGTTGACCTGCCCGGTTATGGCTACGCGGCTATTGGCAAGCAGGCGCGTGAAGAATGGGCCGAGGTGCTGGGCGCTTACCTGCGCGAACGTTCATCCATTGCGGGTGTCGTGCTATTGCTGGATATTCGTCGCGGGCTTACCGATCTCGATCGGCGTTTGGCCGAATGGATTGCGCCCACCGGGCGCCCGGTGCTTGTTCTGTTAACCAAGGCCGATAAATTTCCGTATGGGCAGCGCATTAAAGCGGTTCATGCCATTCGTAAACAACTGGCTCAAGACATTGGTGCCCTGCACGTCATTCCGTTTTCCGCCACGCACCGAATTGGTCTGGAGGAAGCGTCCGCCCATCTTGAAAACTGGATTTCTCCCAAGGTTGTGCCATGACATCTTTTATTGTGAATGCCGACTTCCCGGCGCATCGTCCCCGTCGTAATCGCCGCGACGATTTCACCCGTCGCCTGGTGCGTGAAAACGTTTTAACGGTGAACGATTTAATTTACCCGGTGTTCGTTATGGAAGGCGAAGGCGTGCGTGAGCCCGTGCCTTCCATGCCGGGCGTGGTGCGCTATTCGCCGGATACGGTGGTGGAAGTTGCGAAAGAATGTGCGGCGCTGGGCATTCCCGTGATGGCGGTGTTCCCGGTTATTGATCCTTCCTTGAAAACTCCCGACGGTATCGAAGCAACGAACCCGAATGGCTTGGTGCCCCGTGTGGTGGCGCAGTTGAAAGACGCCGTGCCGAATTTAGGCGTGCTCACCGACGTGGCGCTGGACCCTTACACCAGTCATGGTCAGGATGGCGTGATTGACGACGACGGCTATGTGTTGAACGAGCCCACGGTTGAGATTCTGACGCAACAGGCCCTGGTGCAAGCCAAGGCGGGGGTGGATATTGTGGCGCCGAGCGACATGATGGATGGTCGTGTGGGGGCGATTCGAACCGCCTTGGAAGCGGAAAAATTCATTTATACCCGCATCATGGCGTATTCGGCCAAATACGCCAGCGCGTTCTATGGCCCGTTTCGCGATGCCGTGGGGTCGGCGGCCAATCTGGGCAAGTCGAACAAGGCCACGTATCAAATGGATCCGGCTAACCGCAACGAGGCTTTGCGCGAAGTGGCGGCTGATATCCGTGAAGGGGCCGATATGGTGATGGTGAAGCCGGGGATGCCCTACTTGGATGTCTTGCGCGACGTGAAGCAGGCTTTCGGCATGCCCACGTATGCTTATCAGGTGAGCGGTGAATACGCCATGATCAAGGCGGCTGCGGCTAATGGCTGGCTCGATCACGACAAGGTCATGATGGAAGCCTTGCTGGCATTCAAACGGGCTGGTGCCGACGGCATTCTCACGTACTTTGCCATCGATGCCGCCAGGATTCTGAAAGCCTAACGTGTTGAGTGCCGGGTTTAAGCGCCCGGCTAACCTTGCAGTACAGTCGGCGCAGGGTTGCGCGCCGACTGTTGTTTTAGAACGGCGCGTCGTCGTCTGATGAACTAACGGCCTTTTTGGTGGCTGTTTTTTTGGCGGCCGCTTTCTTGGCTGTGGTTTTTTTCGCCGCTGTTTTGCTTGTTGCCTTCTTCGCGGCCGTCTTTTTGGCAGCTGTTTTAGTGGCGGCTTTTGTCGCGGTTTTAGCAGCCGTTTTCTTGCCGGCGGCTTTTTTGGCCGCTCCACCCTTACCGGGTGCACGTGCTTCAAATTCGAAGCCCACTTTACCGTTAGCCTGTTTCACCAGGAACGCCTTGAATTTACGATTGGTGCGGCTGGAAACAAACCCGTCGAGCAAATCGGTTTTGCCTTCACTTAGCAACTTGCGCACCTGTTCGGGCGACACCTCCTGTTGCAGGATCATTTTGCCGGTACGGAAGTCGCAGGACTTTTCCGGGCCCACGGATTTTTCGCACACGTAATTCATGCCATGTTCGAACACCCGTGCCCCGCATTTGGGGCAGTCGCCCAAAGAAGTTTGATCGGAGAAGTCGACCGGTTCTTTGTCGTCTTCATCGTTTTGGCCGAAATCGAACTCCAGTTTGTACTCATCGGTAATACGCAGCAAAGCGGCGAATGGACGCCCCATTTTGCTGATAAATCCCGGCAGCGGGCCCAGCGTTTTGTCTTGCAACAGCGTTTCAACTTCGTCAATTTCGAAGGTGCGTCCGCCCGGGTGTTTGCCAATGGAAAAGTCGCATGCCGTGCAGGCATAGCGTCGATAGTTTTCTTTCACGACACCGCCGCATTTGGGGCAGGGCGTTTGCAGGGTGGCATAGTCGCCCGGAACGGTATCGCGTTCGTATTCTTTGGCCCGTTTCACTATGATTTGCGTCATTTGCGCAATTTCACGCATGAATGCCTCGCGGCCCAGTTGACGCTGTTCGATCTGCTTTAGGCGTCGCTCCCAGTCGCCGGTCAGTTCCGGCGAGGTTAGTTCGCTGACGCCAAGGCCGGAAAGGAGTGTCATGAGCTGGCGTGCTTTCGCACTGGGCACCATTTCCCTGCCTTCGCGCCGTAAATAGCCTTCGTTCAACAATCCTTCAATAATGGCGGCGCGGGTTGCCGGCGTCCCCAGGCCGCGCTCAGACATGGCATCGCGCAACTCTTCGTCGTCAACCAGCTTGCCGGCCCCTTCCATGGCTGAAAGCAACGTGGCTTCAGTGAATCGGGCAGGTGGTTTGGTAACCAAACTCTTGGCTTCGATATCTTCGGTTTTAACGGATTCGTTATGTGCTACTGGAATCAGGTTGGTGTCGTCTCCCTGAACCTGGCGTCCGTATATGGCCATCCAGCCCGGTGAAACCAGTACCTTGCCTTCGGTTTTGAAGTGGTGTCCCTGTACTTGTGTAATACGTGTAGTGACCCGGAATTCCGCAGCCGGGAAGAACACCGCCAAGAAGCGACGCGTTACCAATTCATATATTTTGCTTTCCGCATCGCTAAGTTCTTTGGGAACCTGCAGTGTGGGAATAATGGCAAAGTGGTCGGATACCTTCTTGTTATCGAAAATTCGTTTGTTCGGCTTGATCCAGCCCGATTCGCCCAGTTGCTTGGCAAAGGGTTGTATTGCCGCGGCTGCCCCATCGGGGGCGTCGGCCAAGGCCGCGACCGTTTGTTTCACGGTGGGCAGGTAGTCTTCCGGCAGGTAGCGTGAGTCGGTACGTGGGTAGGTTAGTGCTTTATGGCGTTCATACAGTGTTTGCGCCAGTGACAGCGTGGCCTTTGCCGAGAATCCAAAACGTGAGTTTGCCTCGCGTTGCAGCGACGTCAAGTCGAACAACGCGGGCGACATTTGCGTGGTGGGTTTGGATTCTTCGGTTACCGTGCCCGGTTGCTCGCGGCAAGCCGACACAATCGTTTTGGCGGCGGTTTCAGACCATAAACGCGAGTCGCGCTTTTCCGGATCTTGTTCGTCTTTAATGAATTTCGGGTCGAACCAGCGCCCGGTGTACAGCCCGGCGGCAGCCACAAAGGTGGCATGCACTTCCCAGTAGTCGCGTGATTTGAACTTGCGGATACGCTCTTCGCGCTCCATCACGATGGCCAGTGTAGGGGTTTGCACCCGCCCTACAGGTGTTTTGAAAAAGCCGCCGTCTTTACTGTTGAACGCCGTCATGGCCCGGGTGCCGTTAATGCCCACCAGCCAGTCGGCTTCAGCGCGCGACCGGGCGGCTTCTTCCAGCGGCTTCAGGTCGTCGTCATCGCGAAGCGCATTGAACGCATCGCGAATGGCCGTTTGCGTCATGGATTGCAGCCACAAACGCTGAATAGGCTTCTTCACTCCTGCATATTGAACGATGTAGCGAAAGATCAGTTCGCCTTCGCGCCCGGCGTCGCATGCATTAATAATGGCGCTGACGTCTTTGCGCTTGAGTAACTTGACCAGCAGTTTCAACCGCTCCGCCGAACGCTTGTCGGTGGGGCCCAGCTCGAACTCGGGGGGGATCACCGGCAAATGGGTGAAAGTCCATTTTCCCCGTTTGGGATCGTTTGGCGCAACCAGGCTCAACAAATGCCCGATACTGGACGCCAGCACGTAGTCGTCGCTTTCAAAGTAATCGCCCTCACGCTTGAAACCGCCCAGCGCGCGGGAAATGTCCAGGGCCACCGAGGGCTTCTCGGCAATAATCAGAGTTTTTGTCATCTATTCAGGTGAAAGACAGTAATACGAATGCGCTCAATATATCAAATGTTGAAAACGGGCTGCCCAAAGCGGTATGGCGTGTGCCCAAAACGCCTGCACCGTGGTGATGCCCGAAAGCTGTTCGAACCCCAGCCGCTGCCAGGCCCGGTTCAGCGTCGTAACGGGTTGGTCACAGTTAAAAGGTTGGGCGTGATTCTGCTTTGACAGTTTCTGCCCGAACTCGTCCAGCACCAAGGGTACATGCATGACGCGGGGGTAGGTATAGCCCAGCGCTTCGGCCAATTGAATCTGTCGCCCGGTTGAACTGAGCAGGTCGACTCCCCGCACGATATCGGTAACGCCCTGCCAGGCGTCGTCAATAACCACAACTAACTGGTAAGCCCATAACCCATCAGCGCGCTTGATAATGAAATCACCTACGTCACGGCTGACGTCTTGTTTTTGTGTACCGAGCCAGCGGTCATGGAAGGACACGGGGCCGGCGTGGACGCGAAAACGCCAGGCACGCGCTGTCCGCCCCGGCGGAAGGCCGTTTTGACACGTGCCGGGGTACGGGCCTCGCCCAATTTCCTGGCGCGTGCAGCCACAAGGGTAAACGGACTTGCGTTGAAGCAGGTACTGGAAAGTGGCTTCGTAGTCGGCCAGGCGCTGCGATTGCCAAATAGGCTCGGCATCCCATTGCATGCCCAGTGCGTCAAGCTGACCCATAATGACGCGATCGGCGTTGGGTACGACCCGAGGGGTATCGATATCTTCTATGCGCAACAACCACTGCCCGTTTCTGGCGCGTGCATCCAGGTAGCCGGCCATTGCCGCTACTAATGAGCCATCGTGTAAAGGGCCGCTGGGGCTGGGTGCAAAGCGGCCAACGTAGCCGCCTTGTTCAGACGTCCTCGTCAAGGGAATGCTCTGTGTTGCTAAGTTGATGAAGTAAAAATGCTTAGTGCGACAGCCGGGCGCTGTCGTGGGTTAACAGCTCTTCAAGCACCAGGTGATCCACCTCCACTTCCTGACTCCAGAGCACCATAAGCGTGATGATTTTCAGTTTCTCGAGTGGAATAGGCGCTTCGGCCGTGGCTTCGGCCCGTTCGATCAGAATTTCCCGTAGCGCCGGCGGTAAAACGCCGGAGTTTTCCAGAAAAGTGATAAACCCGATGGCTTGGGTGCCTAAGCTTTGATACTCAAGATCGGTGAACACGCGCAGGCTATCGCCCTGCGACATTTCGGCCATTTGAACGCACTGTTCTGTGGTTTGGGCCAGCCCGTAAAGCCAGCCCAAGGCTTCGTCGATGTCTTCGTGCTCGAAGCCGGCCGCTGCAAGCTTGTGTGCCAGCACATCTGCCTCGGGGCAAGCCTCGGGCGTGTAGTAGTTTTCGAAGAGATAGACAAGAATGTCGAACATGATGAAAAAACAGCAAAAAATGAACCGTCAGGTGCAAACCACTGTACGCGGTTTTAGTAGCAATCGCAACTCGGGTATTGTACGGTGTTCAGCTTATCGCTGATAACGGTTCCCTGCGCTAAATGCAAAAAGCACAATACACTATAAATGGGCGTTGCCTAAGCGCGCGCAACGCCCTAGGTTGATTAACTCTATATAAGAGAGACAAATGCTTAAATCATCTTGGGTAGATAAAGAAGGCAGGAAGGCATCGCTGCGCAGCGATGGGCTAGCTGTTTACGATCAAGATACCAGCGTAGATACGTCGCGCGAAAAAAAGCCGGGACGCCCAACCGTTGACCGGGATATTCGTAACCAGATTATCGATATTGCCGAAATGTATTTTGCTGAACGTGGCTATGCATTGACGTCGACCCGGGAAATTGCGGCGCAGGCGGGCGTTCGCCAATCGATGATTTCGTATTACTTCAAATCAAAGCGTAGTTTATTCGAGGCAGTCATCAAGAACAGGGGACAGGCGATCTCGGTTCAACGCATGCGTAACCTGGAAACGTTACTCAAAAAGTATGATGGGCAACCCCCCGTCGCGAATGTCATTCGTGCGTACTTATTGCCCTTGTTCAGCTTGTTACACAGTGGCCCGCGTGGCATTGCGTTTGTGCGTTTGCTAGCACGATTGCACAACGAGCCGGAAGAGTTGTCATTTCGATTGCGGCGCGAAGTTTACGATGATTCTGTTAAACATTATTTGGACGTACTGGAAATATTGCTACCCAATGTCAGCCCGGCGGATATTCATTGGCGCATGATGTTCTTAATTGGTATTTGCCTGTACGCGCTCTCAGGCCTGGGCCGATTAGAAGACTTATCAGATGGACGTTACACAGACGACAATATAGATGAAATGGTTGCTCGGTTAAGTACTTTTCTGGTGCATGGAATGCAAGCCCCATCAACACCTGGTTGGTAAAGCATGGGGTTATCCCGATCCCTAGGGAAAACACGAATCACAAATTGCCAAGCGTTGTGTCAAAGTAGGCTACCTGAAGTCGTCTGACAATGGTGGAAAGGCACGATTGAAAGAAGACAGAGTAGTTGAGTAACAAAAAGTTGTAAGCAGTTCTGTTTTTTTTTTGGCCTTAAATTGGTCGTTCGACCGGTTTATTGTTTTGGCCTGCTAATTTGCTCTATTTAAGGAAGGGTGACGCTCGATGAAAAAGAACGCTTTATCACTACTGCTTGGGGGCCTGCTGATGACGGCGGTAGGCGCTGTTTCTGCGGCAGACGCAACCGATAACTGGGAGCTGAACGTAAAAGAACGTACGCCCCCGTTTTCTGAAAAAGGGGAATGGAAAGACGCGGTTTATAAACCGCTACCGAAATCCGATGTGTCGGAAAAATGGAATATCTGTGTGTTGTTTCCCCATACGAAAGATCCTTATTACATGGCGATGACATATGGCGCAGTAACCGAGGCAAAAGCTAAAGGGATTGCGCTGAATGTATTTGCCGCTGGCGGTTATACCGAGTTGCCAACCCAGATCTCGCAGCTTGAGGACTGTGTTAGCCGAGGTGCTGACGGCATTGCAATGGTGGCGATTTCTGCAACTGGCTTGAACCGCGCTATTGCGCGTGCGGCCGATCAGGGCGTACCAACGGCTATTACGGGTGGGGATGTCACTTCTGATCGCGTGGCGGCGCGTGCCCAGGGAAATTGGTTTGATGCTGGGCGCATGGTGGGTGAGTACCTAATGAAAAAACACCCTAAAGGTAGTGACTCAGTGAAGGTTGTTTGGTTGGGTGGCCCCGAGGCGCCTCGCTGGTCGAAGGATTCTGCCGATGGGTTTGTCGCGACCTTAAAAGATGTCGACAACATTGAAGTGGTGAAGGTTATTTGGGGCGAGCCAAGTAAAGCGGCACAAATTCCTTTAATTGAAGATGCATTGCTTGCATATCCGGATGTCGATTATATCGGCGGTATTGCGCCTGCGATCGAGGCCGGCATTCAGGTGTTGAAAGAAAAGGGCAAGACAGACATTGGTTTGTTGTCGTCTTACACAACACCGGTTGTGGAAGCGGGTTTGCGCGACGGTTCAGTTGAGGCGACTGCCACTGATTACACCGCTGCCCAGGCGCGTGTGGCAATCGACCAGCTCGTCAGACTTCTGGAAGAAAAGCCAGTAGCGCAAGATGTAGATACTGGTTTTGGCATTATCGACCAAGAGTCTGTGAAAACCCACAATCGGGCATTGTCGTTGGCCCCAGAAGGCTGGGAACCCTACTTTGAAGTTAAGTAAGGTGGTTAATGATGAGTTTGCAGGCCTTGGGTGCAGGAAGAAATCTAATGCCAAATGAAACCATCTGGTCTGAACCAGAGGCTGCCGGAGCGATTGCGGATGCGTTGCTTAGTGTTCGCAAAGTTAGTCGGCAGTTCCCTGGTGTACAGGCGCTCACCGAAATGGACTTGGATGTTCGTGCCGGTGAGGTGCATGTACTGTTCGGTGAAAACGGTGCCGGCAAGTCGACACTTATTAATATTATTTGTGGTGCCTTGCCGCCATCGTCAGGTCAGATATTTATCGATGGCAAACCCGTTACTTTCCGCTCTGTTCAGGATGCGCGTCATGCGGGGGTCTCTGTTGTGTATCAGGAGTTTAGTCTTGCCCCCGACATGACCGTTGAAGAAAATCTATTCCTTGCGAATGAAAAAAGGGGCTGGTCAGGGTTATTGCAAAAGAAAGCAATGCGCACAACAGCATTGCAGCATTTTCAACGACTTGGTTTTCATATCAGCCCTGATGCGTTAGTGGGCAGTTTGTCGCGTGCCGAGTGCCAAATGGTAGAAATTGCCAAGGCGGCACTAACCGAACCCCGCATTCTTATTCTTGATGAACCCACTGCCTCTTTGACGGAGGCGGAGACCACGCAACTGTTTGAACTCATTCGAGGTTTGAAGCGCTCGGGTGTGGGGGTGATCTACATTTCGCACCGAATTAGCGAAATTCAGCAAATTGGCGACCGCGTAACGGTAATGCGCGACGGCCGACATATTGCGACCGTGGGCGCTTCTGAAACAGACCGCAAGCAGCTTGTCGAGCTCATGACAGGCCGTAGCTTCGGCGGGTTTTACCCCGAGATCCAGTTCAGCCCGACAGAAACGCTGTTAACGGCGTCCTCACTTTCAACGGTGAATGGAAAAGTGCGTGATGCCTCGCTTACCGTGCGGCGAGGCGAAATTGTTGGCCTAGCTGGTTTGGTTGGTTGCGGCAAGTCTGAGATAGGCCGGGCTTGTTTTGGGGTAGAGCCTCGTGCAGGTGGCGCCATTCAGCTAGGAGATATCGACTTAAGTCATGCTACACCCCGAGATTTCATTCAGTCGGGCGTCGCCTACGTTACCAACGATCGAATACATGAAGGCATGCTGCTATGCCGTAGTGTTCGCGAGAATATTTCATTGGCATCATTAAAGTCGCCAACGCTTCTAAGAAGCGGGATGTTATCGCGCAAAGCAGAAAAGCGTGAGTCGTTCGATATGGCCAAGCGTATGTCTCTTGCGCCCTTGGATATTGAACGTACCGCGCAAGGTTTTTCTGGCGGGAATATGCAAAAAGCACTCTTGGGGCGGTTTTTGGCGCGCGAACCGCAGTTACTCATTTTGGATGAGCCTACGGTTGGAATCGACGTTAACGCGAAGGCCGAAATTTACGCAGTGCTGGAGCAGTTGGTAAGCGCGGGTATGGCTGTTCTATTGATTAGCTCGGATCTGCCTGAAGTATTGAGCCTCTCGAACCGCGTTTATGTAGTGCGGGAAGGGTTAATCGTGGATGAGTTAACCGGAGACAAGCGGACTGAAGAGAACGCGTTATCCGGGTTTTTTGTGAAGGAATGAGGGAATGAGTGGGGTTTCAACACAAACACAGGTCGCTCCGGCTTCGCAGGGTGTGAGTTGGCGCAGTATTGCTGCATCAATAGGCATGATGCCACTACTGCTGCTGGCGCTAATCGTTTTGTTCGGGTTTCTCGAGCCGCGGTTCGTATCCGAGGCCAATTTATTTAACTTAACGCGGCAATCAACTTATTTGATTATTGTTTGCGTTGCCCAGTTTTTGATACTGATTACAGGCGGAATCGACTTGTCGGTCGGCAGTAATGTCGCATTAGTCAGTGTAGTAACCGCAACCGTAATGAAATATATGCTGGGCATCGACCCAGAAGCCGTCAATTGGGCTGTAACGGTAGCCATTGTGTCGGGTGTGCTAACAGGCGCCGGCGTTGGGTTGTTCAACGGCCTGGGGGTTGCTCTGTTTCGGGTAACACCGTTTGTGATGACATTGGGCAGTTTGTCTATTGCATCTGGGTTGGCGCTGTATATATCTGGTGGGTACAGTATTTCAGGCCTGCCGGAACAGTTTGGCAATGTGCTGGCTTACGACTCGGTTTATGGCATACCCGTACCGATTCTTTATGCTGCAGTTATTGTTGTTCTAACGTACGTCCTTCTAAGTTGGACGCGATTCGGCCGTTATTTTTACGCCATTGGCAGCAATTTTAAGGCGGCGCGTTTGTCTGGTGTTAGAACGTCGCTTAATCAAGTGTTTGCGTATGTTGTCGCCGGCACAATTGTGGGCATTGGGGGGGTATTGCTAACTGCACGCACTGAAAGTGGCGAGGCGACCCTGGGTGGAACCGATTTGATTTTGAACTCGATTGCAGCATGCCTGATCGCAGGCGTTTCGTTAACGGGCGGGCGCGGGTTACTGCGTAACGTGGTGATGGGTGCAATTTTTATTACCGCCCTATCCAACGGAATGAACCTGCTTCGTGTAAACAGTTATCTACAAACCATCATTATTGGCGCCGTTCTAGTTATTGCAATTGCAGTTGACCAAATGCGCGACAGCAACCGAAATCGTTAAGTTTTGAAAGCCTGGGGGTTATTTATGTCCCGCATGGCTAAAGCATTGAAAAGGAGTGACTACAAAATGAGTACTGCAGAAAAAAAGAAAGCTTTTCCAAGCCCATTTGAACTTCCAACGCCTGAAGGGGCTGAAGGTTGGGAAGAGCTGTATCCCTACTATTGCTTGGTAAGCCCCGAACGTCAGGAACTGGAGGAAGGCAAGTTCTGGTTTTTTGATGGTATGCACAACCCGGAACCACTGTATCCGTTCGACACCATCATGACGGAAAACTGGTGGGTTGCATTAAGTCAAATGACGAATCGCGTTTGGGCTTTCCCGCCGGCTATTGGTGTAGACCAACGAGTCATTAATGGATACTTGTACGTTGCCCCAAACATCTGTGACGATCCGGTTAAAGTAGCCGAGCGCCAAGAGTATTTCACGCGTCGCGCCGGTCATTACTATGAAAATTGGGATGAGATTTTCGATAACTGGAAAGTAAAGGCAAAAGACTGCATTGACCGATTAAAAGCAATTGAATTTACACCATTGCCCGAGTATGAAAAAGAAGAGTACGTTACCGGACACCGTGGGCTTTACTCAAGCCATGACTTGCTGTGTAAATACAACCGCTTAATTGAAAACATGCTTGAAATGGGCTCTTACCATTTCGAAATGTTGAACCTGGGCTACGGCGCTTATCTGACTTTCCGGGAATATTGCCAAAGCGCCTTCCCCGGCATTGCCGACCAGACAGTAACAGACATGGTAAGCGGGATCGACATTGTTTTGTTCCGTCCTGATGATGAGTTACGTCGTTTAGCCAAACTGGCTGTAGAGTTGGGTGTTGACAAGGTTATTACAGATAACACCAGCCCTGATAAAACCGTTGAGTTATTGAAGAAAACGAAAGAGGGTCAGCAGTGGGTCCAGTCGCTTGAAGACTCCAAGGACCCTTGGTTCTGGTATTCAACGGGTGTGGGCTACTGCCATGCAGATCCGGTTTGGATGACGGATATGCGTTTGCCATTTACCGCATTGCGAGGTTACATCGAGGCCGTGCGCCGGGGCGAGAAAGTAGACCGTCCGTTGGATGAAATTCTAGAGAAACGCGCACGGGTAACTGCCGAGTATCGTGAACTTCTACCCACAGAAGAGGATCGTGAGTCGTTCGATGGTCTGGTGAACTTGGCTCGCAAGGTGTTCCCCTTTGTTGAAGATCATAATTTCTATGTCGAGCATTGGCATCACTCCATATTTTGGCAAAAGGTTCGTGAACTTGGCGACTTGTTTGTGAGCAGTGGTTTCTTTGCAGATCGTGAAGATATTTTCTATCTGCATCGCCATGAAGTAAGTGATGCGCTATACGACCTGTTGATTGGTTGGGCCACTGGCACGCAACCGCGGGGTGAGGTTTATTGGAAGCCGGTTGTTGAGCGCCGTAAGGCTAAGCGTGATGCATTGGCCAAATGGGCTCCCCCACCTGCATTAGGTACTCCGCCGAAGTCTATTACCGAGCCGCTAACAATTATGTTGTTTGGTATTACTCAGGAGACCGTGGAAGAGTGGCTCAGCGTTGGCCAAGACTCATCGAATATTCTGAAAGGGGTAGCTGCATCGCCCGGCAAAGTTACGGGCCGTGCGCGCGTAATTACAGATCCCGAGCAGCTTTACGAAATTCAGAAGGGTGAAATTTTAATTTGTCGTATTACCGCACCAAGCTGGGCGCCCGTATTCCCAATGATTAGCGCGGCGGTTTCTGATGTGGGGGGCATGATGGCCCATACCGCTATCATTTCTCGCGAATATGGTTTACCGGCTGTTGTGGGTACAGGCTTTGCCTCGTCTACCTTTAAAACCGGCGATCTTGTTGAAGTTGATGGCAACTTCGGTACTGTAAAGCGTCTTGAGGAGGCCGTTTGATGTCTGATGTAAAACCCAACATTCTTTGGCTGGACGATCCGGCGGCAAAAGATAACCCATTGCTGGGCGGTAAGTTTTCCAGTCTTGCAACTTCAATGGCTGCCGGCTATTCCGTTCCACCTGGGTTCGGCATTACGACTCAGGCGTTTCGTGAATTTGTTAAAGGCGCTGGGCTGGAGGATGAAATCAGTCGTGTCAGAAAGATTGCAACCGAAATCGAACCTGCGCAACTGAAAGTTGAAACAGCGAAATTAATTGATCAGATCATGACGGCGCCGATGCCTCAAGATCTCCATGATCAAATTGCGCAGGCGTATGAAAAACTTGAAGAGCGCACAGGCGTGATTGACGTGCCTGTTGCCGTGCGGTCTAGCGGCGAGTCGGAAGACCTGGCCGGCGCAAGCTTTGCCGGGCAGTACGAAACATTCTTGTGGGTGTCCGATGTTGAGAACGTTATTCGATACACGCGACAATGTTGGGCCGGCATGTTCAGCGATACCGTACTGACTTACCGCCATGAAGGTAAGCAGGTTGCTGCGCTTTCTGATTTCGCGATTTGTGTTGGCATTCAGCAAATGGTTCAGGCCCGAGCCGCCGGGGTCATGTTTACTTTAGACCCTATTACCGGCGATCGCTCAAAAATCGTCATCGAATCCTGCTGGGGATTAGGAGAGGGGGTTGTGAAAGGTGACGTTACGCCAACGCAGTTTAAAGTCGACAAAGTGACGTTGCAATTGCTGAAAAGGGAGCCACACACGCAAACGCACGAATATCGGTTTGACCCGCAAACCGGGGAAGTGGGCTTTTGCGAAATCGAGGCCGAGCGTCAGGATGCGATTTGTTTGCCCGACGAAACCGTTATCGAGTTGGCAAAGTTCGCCAAACAAGTCGAGAAAGACCGGGGTGCGCCCCAGGACATTGAGTGGGCAGTAGACGATAGGTTGCAAATCCGGGTTCTGCAGGTACGCCCTGAAACCGTTTGGAGCAGCAAGCCTGCCCAGCCGATTACGCGTGTGAAGTCACCGGTTGATTATGTGCTTAAACGCATGACCGGTGGCCAAAGCCTGATTGAGTCAGGGAGAGAGTAAGCGGTATGAAAGCCCCTGATTTTATTTATCACAGGGCTTCTTCTGTGCAAGAAGCAGTTCAGCTATTGGATGAGTACGACGGAAACGCTCGAATCCTCGCAGGCGGTCAAAGCTTAATTCCAATGCTGAACATGCGCCTTTGGCGCCCCTCTGCTTTGATTGATATTAATCGTATTGAAGGCCTGGATGCGGTTAGCGCGCAAGGGCATGAAACGGTGTTAGGTGCGCGTGTTCGTTACAACGTTATCGAGCATTCGGCGTTAATTGCACAACGTTTGCCGCTTTTGACCAACATGATTCGTTATGTAGGTGACCGCCAGGTTCGCCATCGCGGCACCGTTGGGGGTAGTCTGGTTCAAGGCGACCCAACCGGTGAAATGCCTCTGGCCGCGTTAACGCTTGGCGCAAAAGTGAAGGTTGTCAGTGTTAAAGGCGAACGGGAAATTCCGTTGACGTCATTTTATGAGGGCTCCTACGCTACTGTGCTGGAACCGAATGAAATGGTGGTTTCAGTCATCTATCCAAAGCATCCGCCTTTCTATGCGTTTTGTGAGATGAACCGCCGACATAACGATTTTGCCGTTGTGTCTGTGGCGGTAGCGGGTGAAATTGATGAGCAAGGACACTGGCAGGACGTACGTATTGGTATGGGCGGTGTTAATGAATCGCCTATGCTGGCAACCGACGCAGCCAGTCTTCTGAATGGCTCGCGGATGACCGATGAGGATATTGCTCAGGCGGCGCAGCTGGCGTGTGCGCAAGCCGATCCGCCCGATGATATTCGTGCGTCTGGCGAATACCGGCTACACCTTTTGAACGCTTATGTACGAAAAGCGTTAGGCAATTTGCGTCGCGAAGCGTCAAGTGCGTTTTCCAAAAGTCCGGTTAATTGAATGAAAGATTGAGAGTTTTAGATGAAATTCAAACAGGAATTTACGGTAGCCGAGCGCTTGCCGATAGTGTGGGCGTTCTTTCAGAAAGCCGATGAGGTAGCCCAATGCATGCCGGGCATTGACAACATTCAAGTGCTGGATCCCGATCAACTTTCTGTTCGCATGACTCAAAAAGTAGGTCCAATTTCAGCCAGTTTTGACACCAACGTTCGTATTACCGAACGTCAGGCGCCTGCGCTTATTCAATTTACGCTAATAGGTAAAGCGGTGCGGGGTGCTGTGGGTAATTTTCGGGCTACGAATACCGTTACTTTGCATGAGAAGGCGGATCAAACGCACGTTGTAGTAGAGGGCGAAGCAGCTTTGGCCGGCGCTCTTGGTAGCGTTGGTCAACGTATTATCGCGAAACAAGCCGAAAAGTTAACGGCTCAGTTCGCTGAAAATCTCGCTCGGGTATTGTCAGGTAATGAGGCAGGTGCAAAGCCGAATGTTTCCGCTGGCCATATATCGAGCCAGCCAGGTGCGGTGGCAGGTAACGCTACCGGACAAGTTGCAGTTGCCGCAAAAGAGGCAGCCAACATTAACAGGGCACACGCTCAAAGTGGCGAGCCTGCCCCGGTTCGCTTTGATGATCCCTGGAACAAAATAGCTGCATCATTCAGCGTGGCTACTTTTATTGTGTCGCTATTTGTTCTTTACCATGTGGTAAGCCAAGGATAGGTCATGGTTCAAGAATCAAACGTTGTTGAAATACAAGTTCGGCTTAACGATACAGAGATAGTCGAGCCAGCCCCGGTTCGCATGCATGCGGCGGACTTCTTGCGCCAACGCTGTGGTGCAACAGGCGTGCATATTGGTTGCGAGCAAGGCGTGTGCGGGATGTGCACCATAATGGTTAACGGTGAGGCAGTGAAGTCTTGTTTGATGCTGGCCGTGCAACTTGATGAGTGCGAGGTGCAAACAGTTGAGTCGCTTGCTCAGGGCGATGAACTAAATGAGGTACAGCGCGCGTTCCGTGAGAACCATGGATTGCAGTGCGGTTTTTGTACGCCTGGTTTTTTGATGTTGGCAACACACCTAAAACAAAGTGGTCGACGTTTTTCAATGGCGCAGCTGCGTGATGAAGTAAGTGGTGTGATGTGCCGCTGTACCGGTTACGAGGGGCCGGTGCGTGCGATTGCCCAGTATCTTGGCGAGCAGATGGTAGGTGAGGAGTAAAGAGACTATGCTGGATCGCGTTAATTACGAACTGCAGCAAACCAATGCAGAGCCAGACGAAGCCCTGCAGCAATTGTCGAGCCGGGAAAAACAAATTGGCAAGCAGGTTCTGCGTGTTGAGGATTTAAGGCTTGTGCGCGGTGACGGGTGCTTTGTTGATGACGAAAAGCCTGCGCGACAGTTGGAAATGGCAGTGGCCCGTTGTCCATTTCCGCACGCACGGATCTTGTCCATTGATATTTCAGAGGCATTATTGTTGCCCGGGGTAAAGCATATTTTGTGCCCGCAAGATATTGTTGAGCAGTCGGAACCCTTAACTGTTTTAAGGCCTGTTCCGGGTGCCCCCGCCCTTCCTTATTACGCACTGGCGCAGGAGCGCGCCTTGCATGAAGGACAGCCAATTGTGAGTGTTGCGGCCACCAGCCGGGCGATTGCAGAGGATGCAATTGAACTCATTAATATTGAATACGAACCGTTGCCATGCATTACAGATACCGCCCGAACTATTGAGCCCGACGCGCCTGTACTGCATCCAGAATGTTTGAAAAGCAACATTCTGGCCGAGAATGTTGACCAGGCTGGTGAGGCATTCCAAAAGTTTGATAGTGCTGAAATTACGATAGAAGACACCTTTCGCGTTAACCGGGTAACACCGTTGCCAATGGAGACACGGGGCATACTTGTTAACTGGCGTCCAGGTGCGCGTCGGCTTACGCTGCGAATGTCAACCCAAACGCCCCATCTCGTTCGCAAACAACTCGCTGAAATTCTTCGTATGGAAGAAAGTTGTATTGACGTTACAGCGTCCGATGTGGGCGGTGGCTTTGGTATGAAGTTGGGTGCATATCCCGAAGATGTATTAGCGTCATTGCATGCAATGACCGTTCGTCAACCCGTAAAGTGGATCGAGGATCGGTTGGAGCATTTTCGTTCCGCAACACATGGCCGCGAGTCTCTTCACAATTATAGAATTGGTGCGACCAAAGACGGAAAGTTTGTGTCGTTGGTAGACGACTACGTTACTGACTTAGGCGGGTGGAATTCGTCGTTTGGCTCATCACAACTTTCCAGTGTGACGTTCACAGGCCCCTACAAGGTAACGGATGCTTATGTTCGGCGGCGTGTTGCAATAACAAACAAAACACCCGTGGGCGCCTATCGTGGATATGGTCAGCCGGAGGTTAATTTTGCGCGAGAGGTACTGGTAGACCGTTTGGCGCGCAAGCTAAAAATAGATCCGGTTGAGCTGCGTCGCAAAAATTTACTGCAACCATCAGATTTGCCCTGGAAAACGCCAAGTGGCGCGGTTTATGACAGTGGAGATTATCCGCTCAGTCTTGATATGGCGGTAAAAGCAATCAACTACGAAGCCCATTGCAAGCAGGCGCCTAATATTCGCGCAGACGGACGCCGGGTTGGCGTAGGTTTCTCTGTGTTTATCGAGCGAACTGGTTACGCCAGTGCCCGTTTTCTAATGAAACGGGGCTCTAAATTTGGCGCGCATGAAAGCGTTACTTTACGCGCGAATCGCTCGGGATATATCGATTTATACACCGGTGTCTCTTCTATTGGGCAAAGTGCTGAAACTGCCATGATCCAGGTGTGCGCTGATGTGCTTAATGTGGATATTGATCGTATCCGTGTGCATGCCGGCGATACGGCCTCGACCCCATTGAATACAGGTGCATTTGCATCACGAACGATGATTGCGGCGGCCGGTGCAATTAAAGAGGCGGGCGAGGTGTTTCGAGACAAGACACTTAGAATTGCCGCTGCAGCGCTAGAGTGCCCGGCCTCGGAGCTCATGATTGAAGGGTCGCTAGTTAGACATCGGCAAGATGCGCAGCGATGCGTACCACTGTCGAATGTGTTCAACCGCGCCATTGTTGGGCAAGGTATTCCGGCTGATGAAAGCCCGGGTCTGGATGCGACGGCGCATTACGAACCACCGGAAGCCGCGTTTGCTTTTGGTACAGCGGCAGCGCAGGTAGCGGTTGATCCGGTTACGGGCGAGTATGAAATTGAGCGGTTTATTCTGGTTCATGATTGTGGCACGGTTGTAAACCCAATGCTGGTAGAAGGCCAGGTTCGTGGGGCGTTAATGCAAGGGTTCGGTGCGGCATTAAGCGAGGAACTTCGCTATGACGATGAAACGGGGCAGCTGTTGAATGGAACTATGATGGATTATTTCGCTCCAACCTCTGCAGATGCGCCACCAGTTGAACTTCTGCACACGGAAATTCCTTCCCCTGTAACGCCGTTTGGTGTGCGAGGCGTGGGTGAGGTGGGAACGATTGCACCGGCTGCAGCGGTAACAAATGCTATTTGTGATGCGTTGGCCGAGTTTAATGTTGAAATTTCAGCGTTGCCGCTTACGCCGGAAGCCGTGTGGCGTGCGATGCATTCGCCCCAATTTGAACAAACAACATCTTGAAGGACACCTCGAGTATGGAATCCCCGACAGTGATGTCAGTATCCCTTGAAGATCAATTCAGGGGGCGTTTTTACGACTCTACGCTTTCCAAGCTGGAACTGGCTGCAATCGACTGGCTTGATGGTTTTTATCAACTTGAGCATTTGCTGTCGACCCGGGCATGGACTATTCGGTTGGTACCAGGCGGTGCTTCGCCCGAATTGAAATTCGCGGCGTTAGTGCATGATGCCGAGCGATTTTTCCCGGGCGGGCCGTCGGGTACACCTGATACAGCGTTCGATGATCCTGATTATTTATTTGCGCACTCAATTCGTTCGGCCGATATTGTCGAGGCTTGGTTGCGTGAACAGCCCGACGTACCCGAGTCGTTTATTCGGCGTGTACGAGCGTTGGTAATGCGGCATGAAATTGGGGGCAACACAGAAGAGGATATCTTGCAGGCGGCCGATTCTTTGTCTTGGTTCGACACCCTGGATTGGCTTGCCTACGAGTGGGCCTTTAGCGGAAAACTTCCGTACGAGAAAGTATATGCGAAGCTGGATTGGATGTTAACGCGCATTCGTCCGACCATTGCAATGGAAAATGCGCTCGGAATTTATCGCGACGCTATGGCCTCTCTTGAGGGGCGTAACGCAGTTGCTGAAATGGACTTAAAAGATCGACGTCGAATTGCCGGTAGCAAGAAGGTGTTATTGGGTCTTTAGTAGTAGATATTTGAAGGGAGCCCTACAGACGCGAGCGGTGCTCGCGTCTGTTTTACTTTGCTCCTACATTAATCGGGTCAGGGTGGCGCTGTTGTTAGACCATCTCGAACGCCATCGCCACGGCTTCGCCGCCACCGATACATAGCGATGCAACACCACGCTTGCCGCCGGTTTTGCGCAGCGCCCCAATAAGCGTGGCCACCAGGCGTGCGCCTGAGGCCCCAATGGGGTGGCCTAACGCGGTGGCGCCACCGTGAATGTTTACTTTATTGTGATCAAGGCTTAATTCTTTCATGGCGGCCATGGTGACAACGGCAAACGCTTCGTTAATTTCAAACAGATCAACGTCGTTGGCGCTCCAGCCCGCTTTGGCCAATAGTTTCTGCATTGCGCTGACGGGCGCGGTGGTGAACCACTCAGGTTCGTGTGAGTGCTGGGTGTGCGCAATAACGCGTGCAATGGGCGTAGCGCCCAGTTTTTTCGCTGTCGATTCGCGCATAAGGACCATAGCGGCTGCACCATCGGAAATCGAGGATGAGTTGGCAGCGGTAACGGTACCGTCTTTACGGAAGGCCGGCTTCAACGTGGGGATTTTCTCGGGCATGGCTTTCATGGGCGCTTCATCGGTGTCTACAACGGTGTCGCCTTTACGGCCCGCAATGGTAACGGGTGCGATTTCCCATTTGAAGCTGCCGTCTTCCGTGGCTTGACGGGCACGACGCAACGATTCCAGTGAGAAAGCGTCTTGTTCTTCGCGTGTGAAGGTGTATTTGTCGGCGCAACTTTCGGCAAAGACACCCATGGCGGTGCCACGCTGGTAGGCGTCTTCCAGGCCGTCGAGCGCCATGTGGTCGTACACGGTGGAGTGGCCGTAACGGTAACCTTGGCGTCCGCGTAAAAGCAGGTAGGGGGCGTTGCTCATGCTTTCCTGGCCGCCGGCTACGACAACGTCGGCGCTGCCCGCAAGCAAAAGGTCGTGTCCGAACATGGCAGCCTTGAGGCCGGAGCCGCATACTTTATGAATGGTGGTGCAACCGACACTTTGGGGCAGGCCGGCGCCCAGTGCCGCCTGACGGGCCGGTGCCTGGCCCTGGCCGGCCTGAAGTACGTTACCCATAATGACTTCATTAACAGTCTTATTATCAATACCGGCGCGCTCTAACGCAGCTTTAATGGCCACGGAGCCAAGTTCGTGCGCGGCCAGGCCGGAAAGGCTGCCCATCATGCCGCCCATAGGGGTGCGGGCAACGGAAACGAGGACGATGGGATCAGACATGAGAAGCTCCTATGTTGCAATGCAAACAAAACATCATTTATAGGCTATTCTAGCGAAATTCGCAAAATTTTAATGTGACAGCGTTATGGCCTAAACTGGGGGTTGCCTGGGAAGGAACCAGGCGTTGTACCGGAGAAGCCGCGATATGAACCCGAATGAATTAAAACTGCACTACCCGCTGGGTAAAACCATGCCGGAACCCGGCCATGCCATGAACATTGCCGACGGCGTGCGCTGGATACGCATGCCCTTGCCTTTTGCCCTGGATCACATCAACTTGTGGTTGTTGCGCGATCGGATCGATGGGCGTGAAGGCTGGACCATCGTCGATTGCGGGGTGTCACGTGAGCCGGTTAAGGCCCTGTGGGAAGAGTTATTTAAAAATGCACTAGACGATCTGCCCGTTTTACGCGTGTTGGTCACCCATATGCACCCCGATCATGTGGGATTGGCGCACTGGTTGTGCGAGCGCTGGGACGTTCCGCTTTGGATGAGCATGACCGACTTTGCCATTGCTCGTCTGTGGTCACGGCAGCCGCCTTCGGCACAGGGCGATGGCGGCAGTGGCGGTGGAACGGGTGGTCATGTGGCGCTGCGTCATTTTATGCGCCATGGCCTGTCAGATCCGGAAACCCAGGATAAGATTCGCGAACGGGGCCGCTATTACCCCAGTTTGGTGCCCGACATGCCGGAGTCCTTCCATCGCATCATGAATGGCGACCGCATTAATGTGGGCGGCCGCGAGTGGGAAGTGATTGTGGGTTACGGCCATGCGCCCGAGCATGTGTCGCTTTACAGCGAAACCCAGCAAATCCTGATTTCGGGCGACATGGTGTTGCCGCGCATTTCCACAAACGTGAGTGTGTTCGACTTCGAGCCCGACTCCAATCCTTTACCGTTGTATTTGAATTCACTGCGTGATTTCGACCATTTGCCGGCCGATACCTTGGTGCTGCCTTCTCATGGTCGCCCGTTTACCGGGCTGCACGAACGTATCGCTCAACAGCTGTCGCACCATGCTGAGCGTCTTGAAGAGGTTTTGCAGGCCTGTTCCAAGCCGACAACGGCTGGTGAAATTGTCCCGCTGATGTTTCAGCGGGAACTGGACGCGCATCAGCTAACGTTTGCCATGGGTGAGGCCTTGGCGCATTTGCATGCGCTATGGTACGAAGGCAAGCTAAAGCGTGAAGTGGGTGCCGACGATCTGATTCGCTTCGTGCGTGTTTAGCGCTCCGACAGCAGCAGCCGTAGTGCCAGACCGGCAAAAACCAATGCCGACAACCGGTTGATCAAGCGCTGGGTAAAGGCCGACTTTTGCAGATGGGCGCTGAAAAAGCCCGAAAACAGGGCGATTGCGCTGAACACCAAAAAGGCGGCCAGCATAAAGAGCGCGCCCAGACTAATGGTTTGCAGGGCAACCGAACCGCGCATCGGAGACGTGAACTGCGGCAGGAAGGCCAGGAAAAAGAGCGACACCTTTGGGTTCGTTAGGTTCATAATGATGCCGCGCCGGTACAGCGCCCAGTGCGACAAGGCCGGGGGGCGGGTTTCCGGGGCGGTACTGACCGGTGCGTGAAATGCGCCCCAGGCCAGATATAGCAGGTAGGCTGCACCGGCCAGCTTCAGCACCAAAAAGGCGGTTTCCGACGCGGCAAACACCGCTGCCAGCCCGACGGCGACGGCCACCGTATGGCCAATCAGACCCGTGCACAGGCCCAATACAACTGCCATGCCGGCATTTTTACCCCACATGGCCGACTGCATTAAAACAAACAGGTTGTCGGGGCCGGGGCTGAGCGCCAGCAAAACGGCAATGCCGAAAAACGACAGGGCAACATCAACAGTAAGCATGACGGGGTGAAATCTGTGGTAGCGTTTAAACCCGTTGATCTTAAATCATTTTAGACACTATGGCTGATCGGAAATCGTCGCGTTTGGAAACCCGGCTTATGCATGCGGGTATGGCACCATTCAACCCCGAAACCCGTTCCGCGCCGGTTGCATTGCCCTCCATGCGAACCAGTACGGTGCGCTTTGCCGATCTGGCAGCGCTTGATCAGGCGCGCCGGCGCCAATTGCAAGGCGAACGTGGCGTAACGTATGGTCGAGTGGGTATGGACACCCATGCGGCCCTGGAAGACGTTGTGTGCTGCCTTGAGAACGCACAGAGAGGCTTTCTGGCTCCGTCCGGTTTGTCGGCCATCACCCTGGCCATGTTGGCGCTGCTGAACACAGGAGATCACGTACTGATTGCCGACTGCGCTTACGGCCCGGTTCGGTATCTTGATAAAACCGTGCTGCAGCGAATGGGTATTTCTACCACTTACGCGCGCGCCACACCCAACGACTTGAAGCCGCTGGTGCGTGAAAACACCCGCATGCTTTATATCGAATCACCGGGTTCGTTGTTGTTTGAAATGCTGGATATCCCCGCCCTGGCGCAGTTTGCGCGCGATCACAACCTGCTGTTGGTCACCGATAATACCTGGGGGTCGGGGTATGCTTATCGCCCGCTTGATCTGGGAGCGGATGTATCGGTGATTGCCGGGACCAAATACATTGGCGGCCATTCGGATTTAATGCTGGGCGCGGTGGTGGCCAATGACGACGAAATCATTCAGGCTTTGAATGTGAACCACTATGCCATGGGTTATTCGGTGAGCGCCGACGACGCCTGGCTGGCTTTGCGCGGTGCACGCACTTTGCCGATTCGGCTGCGCGAACACGCGCAAAATGCCTTGCGTATTTGCACGCATTTGGCGGGTTGGTCGCAAACTGTGCAAATCTATCATCCCGCCTGGCCCCAAGACACGGGCCACGCATTGTGGCAGCGCGATTGCACGGGTTCGAATGGGATGCTGGCGGTGGAGTTGGCCATCACCGAAGCGCAGTCCCGGCGTTTTGTCGACGCGTTAACGCTGTTCGGTATCGGCTTTTCGTGGGGGGGCTTTGAAAGCCTGGTGCAATGGGTGGAGTTGCCGGCGCTGAAAGTGCATAGCTATTGGTCGGGGCGCGCCAACCCGATTGTGCGTTTGCATATCGGGCTGGAAGACCCCGCCGACTTAATCGCCGACCTGGATCAGGCGCTTTATTGTGCGCTTAAAACCTGATCAACCAATTTCTGGGCTTGGGTAATGGTGCCCTGGTAACTGCCTGTCATGCTGGGTGAGGTGACGTATTTGCCGCCAATGGCCAGTGTGGGAGTGCCTTGAACATCGTATGCTTGTTCCAGCTCTTTGGCGCGTGCCACTTTTGACGTTACGCCAAAAGAGCGGGCGGCGGCACGGTAGTCGTCGGGTTTCACGCCTTGCGTTTCAATCCAGTCGGCAATCGCGGTCTCAGTAAAAATCCGCTTGCGTTCATCGTGAATGGCATCAAAAACCTTGGGGTGCAAATCAAGGCGGCCCAGGGCTTCAAGCGCGTAATACAAGCGCTGCAAGTCTTCCATGCTGGCGTTGAATGCAACCGGCACCTGACGCACGACAACGGTGTCGGGCAAATCTTTTTTCCACTCGGCCACCATAGGTTCGATGGTGGCGCAATGCGGGCATGAATACGCGAAGAACTCCAGTACTTCAACTTTTCCCGGTGTGTCGGTGGGTTGAGGCTGAGCCAGTGTTTCGTAAGTGCTTTGGGCCTGCGTTGATAACGGCAAGAGGGCGGCAAGCCCCAGTGCGGCCAGGGATAAGGTTTTGGAAAGAAAAGCGTGAACAGACATCATGAGTACAGTCCTTTATAACTTTATTATCAGAAAATCAGGGGCGAACAACAGAAGATTCAATCTGGGCTTTTGACAGCTCGGCGCGCGCCTGGTTCATTTCGTCGATTCCTTTGAACGGCCCGAGCCTAACCCTATAAAGCGTTGCGCCATTGACTTGGGCGCTTTGTATTTGGGTGGGTTGCCCCATAAGAATAATGCGTGCACGCATGGCTTCGGCGTCGGTTTCCGAGCGGAATGCGCCTGCTTGAAGATAATAGGTGGTTTGGGTGCCGGGCGGTGTTGAACGGGAGGCTGATGATGCACTTTGGGTTGATGGCGCCTGATTGGCGCCACTGGCGGACGAAGGCGCGCGTGCTGGGCTTGTTGCCTCGCGCGGGGTTTGGGTTTCGCTGCCGTTATTGCCTGACTGCGTGGGTGCGCCCAGGGTGGCAAGTAATGCGCCGATATCGTCGGTAAGGCTGGGATTCTCTTCCGAACCGGGCAGGGCTTGTGGGGGGGTGATGGCGTCGCGGTTGGCAATGCCGCCGGCGCCGCCATCACCCATAAGTGCCCGATTCGGGTCGGGCGCATCACGCACATCGGGCAGCAGCACGTTGGGTGCGCTGCGACTGGCTTTGTCGGCAAACGGCATGGGCACCTGGGTGACGAAATACGCCACTGCTGCGGCGATAGCCAGCCCCAGAATCAGGCCGAATAACAGCGTGAAGAGCGTTCCGCCGGATCGGGAAGAGGACGATGTTTTTCGTTGCTTGGTAGCCATAATTCCTAATGCACGCCTTTACATTTTTTCCGGAGCCGAAACCCCTAGTAGCGCAAGGCCTTCCGCCAGCACTTGCCGGGTGGCCTGGGCAAGACGCAAGCGGGCGGTTTTCAGGGATTCGTCATCCACCCGCACACGTTCAGCGTTGTACCATGCGTGGAAGTCGGCCGCACAATCGCGTAACCAGAAAGCAATATGGTGTGGGGCCAGTTCCTGGGCCGCCAACGTGATGGTGGCGGGAAACTCCGCTAACCGTTGTAACAGAGCAAACTCGGTGGGCGCAACCAGGCGGCTGGTGTCTGCTGTGGCCAATGCGTCGGGATTCACCCCTGATTGCGCCAGTACCGAGCAAATACGGGCATGGGCGTATTGAATGTAATACACCGGGTTTTCTTCGCTTTTTGATAAGGCCAAGTCAATATCGAATACGAATTCCGAGTCGGCGCGACGCTGGGCCAGGAAAAAGCGCACGGCGTCCTGGCCGACCCAGTCGACCAGGTCGCGTAGCGTAACGTAACTGCCTGCGCGCTTTGAGATTTTCACTTCCGCGCCCTGGCGAACGACCTTCACCATCTTGTGCAGGATGTATTCGGGAAATGCTTTTGGAATGTTCATGCCAAGGCCTTGCAGGCCGGCGCGAACCCGTGCAATGGTACCGTGGTGGTCGCTGCCTTGAATGTTGATGGCGCGGTGGTAGCCACGTTCCCATTTGGCAACGTGGTAGGCCACATCGGGCACGAAATAGGTGTAGCCGCCTTCCGATTTGCGCATGACACGATCTTTGTCGTCGCCGGTGCCCAGTTCGGTGGTACGCAACCATAGCGCGCCATCTTTTTCATAGGTATGGCCGTTTTCTATAAGCGTTTTTACGGCCGCCTCAACCCGCCCGGACGTATACAAACTGCTTTCCAGGTAGAAGTTGTCGAACTTCAGCCCGAACGCCTGCAAGTCGAGGTCTTGTTCGCGGCGCAGGTAAGTCACGGCAAAGTGCCGGATATCTTCCAGGCTATCGATATTGCCAGTGGCAGTGACAGCGTCGCCGTCGGCGGCCTGCACAGTGCGTTTGGCAAGAAAATCGTTGGCAATATCCACAATGTAGTCGCCGCGGTAGCCATCGGCGGGAAAGTCGGCGGAGTCGGGCTCGATACCTTGTGCGCGCGCTTGCACGCTAATAGCCAGGTTGTCTATTTGGTTGCCCGCGTCGTTGTAGTAGAACTCGCGAATGACTTCGTAACCTTGAGCGGTTAAAAGCCGGCACAAAGAATCGCCCAGCGCGGCCTGGCGCGCATGGCCGACATGAAGCGGCCCGGTGGGGTTGGCTGAAACGAATTCAACCAGCACCTTTTCGTTGCGCGCGGGTTGCACGCCGTAGTGGTTACCTTCTTCCTGAATGGCAATCAGTACCGCTTGGCGAGCGGCGGCGGTAAGACGAAAGTTAATGAAACCGGGTCCGGCCACTTCCGCCGACTCGATGATTTCCAGCACTTCGGCCTGCTTCAGCAGGGCATCGATAATGCTCTGAGCCAGCTCGCGCGGGTTTCGTCGTGCCGGTTTGGCCAGTTGCATGGCAATATTGCTGGCCATATCGCCGTGTGCCGCCACTTTCGGGCGCTCAAGCGTGACAGTTGCATGATGGTCTGGCACCAGGTTTGAAACAACCTGATCGATGTGGGAAATAAGTGCTTGTTGTTGCCCGGGCAGCATAGATAAGATGAAGAAACTTAAGAAAAATTTGAACAAAAAGCGGCAAAAAACCGCGAATGGTCAATGATAGCGTGAATTGTTCCCTGTTGTCGTGTCGGGTGCCTGCCAGCCCAGGGCGTCGTAGAGCCAGGCAGCATAGCCTTGCATGTCGACTTGCCCCACTTCATTACCCGTTTGGCGCCGCCAGTCGGGCAGGCGTTGAATAAATGACTCGACCTGTTCACGTGTAACACGCCCCAGGCGCGCGTCGTGATCCTGGTAATTGTTGCGCTTTGTCCCGTCGGCGTTTTCAATGCGGCGATCGCCGTTTTGAACGGTGCGCAGGGTGGGGTTGCGCGCATCATGCAAAATGGGGTTGGAAATGATTGCGTCATCGAGCGAGTCGCTGAACTGCAGGTTGGCTGCACGGGCCTGCCAAAGCATCCAGTTCAAACTTACGTCCGATAAGTCTCCGCGCGAGATGCTTTGCCCGTTTTCATCAATCACAATGCCGCCGCCGATATCGGCGTGGGCACCGATAAACGGCGCTTCAACCGAATTCAAAGCATGGTTTTGCCCCACGACCATTAGCGGGAAAAGCCAACGGTGCTCATGCAAGGCAATGGCATGGGCAACCCATTGCCAACTGTCGTCAATCGTCATATTGAATTCGTCGTTGCGGCTACCGCCAATGCCGAATTGGGCAACCGTGTCGAACAAGCCCAGAAAGCGCAAATCGACACAGGCGGAAACCAGCCCGCGTAAAGGGTCGTGAAATGAGAACTGATTGTTGAGGGTGTGCCGGCTGATCTGATTGGCGAAGTGGCGGGCCATGGCACTGCCGCGCGAATAGCCCAGAATGTCGATGGGGCGCATATCGTCGGGGCTTAGCGTTGCGTTGCCCAGGCCGGACAGCAGATTCTGCCATTGCCGGTTGATAATGTCGGGCGCGCTATAGGCGGTTAGTGCGTCCCAGTCGGTTTCGTAAGGGTTGCCGGGCCCAGACTGGTAGAAAACCGGTCCGCCTTCATAACGTTGCGCCAGTTTCCATACATTGCTTTTTGTTTGCGCATTATTCCGGGTACCGTCGAACGCAAATAGCATGAGTCCCAACGGGTCGATATACCGGCGGGGTTGTTGCCTGGCATAGCCCAATGCATCGCCGCCGGGAAACGGACCCAGTGGGTCGGGCTCCAGATAGTGGCCGGACTGCGGGTCGTAGGTGCGATGCAGGTTGTCGTGCCAACCGGTGTCGGGGTCTGCATGTTGGCCCGGCAGGCGCAGGTTAAGCGACAGGCGCTCAACTTTTACGTTCGCCAGGCCGGTAGGTGAGTAGGAAGCCAGCCACATGATTTCCTGATTGGCATCCGTCACCAGTCGGGGGGCGCCCAGGAGATCACTTTGAATAAAGTAAAGCCGGCCTTGGGGATATCGGTGGCTGTATTGAATGAAGCCAACCGGGGTGTGGTGTATATAAAGATACCGGCGTGACAATAGAGGCTGTAACGAATGCGCATTGTTTGAAACTCGTTCGGCAACGCGTTGGCCGTCGAGATACCAGAAAGCCTGGGTCGGGGTTGTGTCGCGGTCCGAGCGGTATCGCTTTATAAGCCGGCCGAACGCGTCGTGTTGATAGTGAATATGATGGGTGGTTAACACGGTTTTCAGGCGTCGATCAGCGCCATAACGAAGTGAGGTTTGGTTGATTTGCGTCGGCAGCCCCGAGGCGTCGCGTTGGATACGCGGGTGCTGTGTGCCGCCGGAGTGCTTGTGGGCCAAAAGCGCACCGCTGTCTTGCCAGGCATACCAGCGGGTTTGTCTGTGATGTAAATCGCTTGCCGCGTTGCCTGTCATGTGCAGGGCGCCGATCAGGCGTTGCTTTTGGTCGTGCTGATAGCGCCGGCGATGTATTTCGGCGCCGGCGATATCCTCTTCAACAACCTGTCCTTGGGCATTCAACCGGTAAGTTTGTTGCCAAACCACCGGCCGATTCCCGTTTGCCGAGGTAGCCCGCAGGCTTTGGCGCGCAAACCCGGGGCCGATTGTGGTGGTGGCTTGAAGCCCGTTGCCGTAGCGATAACCGGCGGTTTGATTGGGCAGGGGTGGGGCTTGCACTACAACGTAACGGCGCCCTTGAGCACTCTCCCAAACAAGCCGTTGCAACTGCGTTCCGCGCCAGGTGTAATGCAAACTACCGCCTTCAGGTAGCGCGTGCCGAATAAGTTGGTTGCGTTCGTTGTAGGCGAATCGGGATTGCAGTGTAAGCGCCGCTCCTTGGTTCGGGCGGGTGGATTCTTGTGAAATAAGACGCCCCTGCAAATCGTACTCAAATTGCAATGTTTCGTTCGGGTGGCGCACGTGAGTTAAAAGATTTCCACGCCATTGCAACGTGGTGGTGACGTCTTTATTACCTGGGCCCGAAGAGGTGATGTTTACCGGCCGCCCGGCACCGTCGTATTGGTAGTGCCAAACATCGCCGTTGGCGAAAGCGCGGCGGCTTGGCAAGCCGTTTGGTGTTCGGCTCAGTACGGTATTGCCGGTTAGCAATGAATACCACCGTTGCAGTTGCCCTTTTCGATTGAAGTGCAGTTGCAGATTCGGCCACCCGGACTGGCGCGAATTCAATTGCCGTATTTGCCCTTGGGGCTTTCGGAAAATACGTAGACCGTTGATTTGTTTAAGTTCGCCGTACCGTGTGTAGTGCGCGCGGGTGCCGGGTGCTGCGCAGCCAGGGCAGGGATCTGCGCTAACTGCATGAAGCCGGGGCCGACCATTAACCCAGCGGAAAAGAAAGCGAGTGTGATGGCCGTTGGCTTGTTTCACGTGGGTAACGCCTGCGCGTCCCGGCACAGTCACGCTTTCATACTGAAATGTTAGGTATTGCGTACGGGTTTTGGCTGGGCCTAAGTGGTGCAGGGCAAGCAATTTAACCCGCCCGTTTGGGTCAAGTGTCCAGTGTCGCCACGGTTGGAAAGGCGTTTTAGGCGCCCGTTTTTTGTCGATGCCGACCAAGCCGCCGGAGTGAGGAGGTGAATGTAAAGCATAGTGATACCGGTGGGCGGTTCTATCGGGCAAAATAGCCTGGCGCAACCGCGGTATGCGTTGGTTGCCGGCAGGCGTGTACAGGTAGCGCAGGGTGCCGGTTGGCATTTGCATGGCGCTTAAGCGTGGTTGGCCTTCCAGAAAGCGATATTGCAGTGTGATTTTTCGGCCGTTAAGAACAAGGGTGTGTGCCAGCCCGTGCAATGCCTGCCCCTTTTCCCGGTGGCGCTGCACGTGCAGCTCGACGTGTGCATTGCGCAACCGAATCAGTTGGCCGTTAAGGTTGAACGCAAGGGTTTGGCCGCTTAAGCCTTGCCATGTCCACCCTTCGTCGGTTTGCTCCAGCTTGCCGTGTGGGCTTGTATACGCTGAATGGGTGTCCCGGCGGGTGAAATGTGTTCGGCTTGCGTCAGCATGCAATATCGTGGCGTGGTGGGCCGATAGGCTTAAGCGGGTTTCCCAATCCATCGACCATGCCGGCCCAAGGATACTGCCGGGTCCTTGGTTGCTCGCATGGTAGTGGCGCCGGAACGGCCCATCGTGCTCGAAGTGTATTTTGTGCCCCGTTGCCAAATGAACCGGGTTGCCCGCGCCTGAGTTTAATGACGGCTCGGTATGAACGGCCGAAGTAAGGCCGCCCGGTAGGCAGGGGGCGTCGGTGCCCGGTCGCATGCATTGGCTTTGCGCCACAACCTGGGGTGTAAAAACAGTGAGCGCCAACAGCAAGGTCGTGATAGCTGTTGCAAAACGCGTGCCTTTCGACTGGGTGATGCCATGTGACGGTGTCTGCCTGCCTTTCATAGTCTTGTCTGACGGGTTCTGTGCAAGCCGTTATCTTGCCGCTTGGCAGGTGATGAAAGTTGGGGTAGTGTATGAATCTATCTATTGGGAGAAACCGAAATGCTAGTTGTCTTTCATGCCAAGCCGGCGGCTGAAGTGCTTATGTTCGGCAACCATGCGCTCGATGTATTGCGCGCCGCCGGGCGCAGTTACGATACGCTGCCCGAGCGCGGGGTGATTACGGCGGCGCAGCTTGACGACGCCATTGCCAATATCGAAAAAACCATGTCGCTTGAACCAACGTCTTACCAGGACGACGACGGCGAGGAAAACGATACGAAAGAACATCCCATTTCACAATCGGTAAGCTTTCGCCAGCGCGCATTTCCGTTGTTGGCCATGATGCGTTTATGCCGCGAGCATAAGGCCGACATTACATGGGAACCCGCGCCTACGTGGTAATGCATAAAAATGGCCGCCCTGAGGCGGCCGAACCGGGTTGCGTTGTAACGCCAGGCCCGGCTTAACGCTTTACGCCGCCGCCTTGGTTCGCGCGGCTTGTTCTTGCGCTGCGTGCCGGTTAACGGCACTTAAAATAGCCAGGAACGAGGCGGTAACAATATCAGCGTGTATACCCACGCCGAAGCCGGGCATCGATTCACCCACGCGAACCTCCACATAAGATGCCGCCCGGGTGTCGGTGCCGGTGCCAATGGCGTGCTCGTGGTAGCCCAGTATGGAAATGTCGGCTCCCAATGCGTTCACAAAGGCGGAAATGGCGCCGTCGCCCTGCCCTTTCAATTGCACCAGCTTGCCTTTGTGCTCAAGCTCGACCTCAATAGCGAAGTGCTCGCCGGTTTTGGCGCTGGGGTCGCCGGTGATGCGGTGGCGCACCAGTTTCCACGGGCGTTCCAAGTCAAGGTATTCCGAACGGAACAAATCGTAAACATCGCCCGCCGTGACTTCCCGACCGGTTTCATCGGTAACGCGCTGAATGGCGCGGCTGAATTCAATTTGCAAGCGGCGCGGCAATACCAGGCCGTGTTCTTGTTCAAGCAAGTACGATACCCCGCCTTTGCCCGATTGGCTGTTCACGCGAATCACGGCGTCGTAATTGCGGCCCACATCGGCCGGGTCGATGGGCAGGTAGGGCACTTCCCACAAGGCATCCGGGTCCTGAACGGCAAACCCTTTCTTGATGGCGTCTTGGTGCGAGCCCGAGAAGGCGGTGAAAACCAGGTCGCCCGCATAGGGGTGGCGCGGGTGAACCGGTAATTGATTGCAGTACTCCACGCAGCGACGCACTTCGTCGATGTCGGAAAAGTCGAGCCCGGGGTGGATGCCCTGGGTGTACAAGTTCAAGGCCAACGTAACGAGGCACACATTACCGGTACGCTCGCCGTTACCGAACAAGCAGCCTTCTACGCGATCGGCGCCGGCCATGACAGCTAATTCAGCAGCGGCAACGGCTGTGCCGCGGTCGTTGTGCGGATGCACGCTAACGACAATACTTTCGCGGTTCTTCAGGCTTTTGCTGATCCACTCGATTTGGTCGGCATACATATTCGGCGTGGTCGCCTCAATGGTGGCCGGCAAGTTCAGGATAACCGTGGCCTCGGGCGTAGGCTGCCACGCCTCAACCACGGCATTACACACTTCAAGCGCGAATTCGGGTTCCGTGGTGCTGAAAACCTCGGGTGAATATTCGTAACGCCAGTAAGTTTCCGGGTGCTTGGCGGTGAATTCCTTCACCATGCGGGTACCCGCAACGGCCAAGTCGCGAACCTGGTCTTTCGTCATGCTGAAGACGATCTTGCGGAACGCCGGGGCACAAGCGTTGTACAAGTGCACAATGGCTTTCTTCGCGCCCGCTGCCGCTTCCACCGTACGCGCAATCAAGTCTTCGCGCGATTGTGTCAGCACAATAATGCTAACGTCGTCAGGAATGCGATCTTCCTCAACCAGCTTGCGGACAAAATCAAAATCGGTCTGCGAGGCCGATGGAAAGCCAACCTCAATTTCCTTGAAACCGATTTTGATCAATTGTTCGAAAAAGCGCAGCTTGCGTTCGACACTCATGGGCTCGATGAGTGACTGGTTGCCATCGCGCAGGTCGGTGCTCATCCAGATAGGGGGCGCCGTAATTTTTTTGCTGGGCCAGGTGCGTTCTGAAAAGTCACGTGTGAACGGTACAAACGGGCGGTATTTGTCAGATGGATTCGAGAGCATGGTACACCTACTGATTAACTGGTTATTTCTTTAATCAACAACCCGTTGCCTTCAAAGGGTCGATACAAAGCCGACGCGAAATTTTGAAGGGAAGCTTGATTGAACAAGCTGGTTGTATTTTGATTCGGGAAGAATATTTGGCGTGGCACAAACGGCTGCCGGACTGCCACATAGCGCTAGGCCCGGCAACCGATCGGTAGTAGCAGGGGTAGAGCCAGAGAGAAGAGAGGAGAAACCGTAGCCGCAACCGGGCCGGCGCAGTGAGCGCGACCCGAAATGCCGGCAGAGGAAAAAGTTACGGTATCCATACCCATAGTCGACCATATTTATGCTGAATTTGCAAGCTTTTTCAGGGCGCGTCGACAGGGGAGGACCCCAGTAATTGCAAGTGTTCGCGAGAAGTAGCGATTTTTTGGGCGCGCCCGTTGCGCAGCTCCCGTGACGTTTGTTGCAAATCGCCAACAGTAATAGGCTCTCTTGGGTTGTCCCATACCCAACGCAGGACGTCTTTGGCGGGTTCCGACAATTGCGCAACCAGGGCTTGCATCGTATTGGTTGTAACCACCTGTGCATTGACCCGTTTGCGCCCTGCGCGCACAAAGTTAATTAGAAAATAGGCAATAATAAGCGTGCACAGTGCCACCAATGCCCACCAGAAATAGGGGTTGTAGCGATTCAAAAATTCAATGGTGGGGCCACCTAACACCTCCAGACCGGTATAGTCGACCGTGTGGCCGAATGCAACCACGCGTTGCAGCAGGTAGTACCACACAAGGGCAACGACCACGACGACAACCGTACAAATGATTTTGTGCGTTGCGGTGAGCTTCAACAGGGTGTTACGCAATGCCGAGAAATCGCGGGGCGTGGGCTGGTGGGTGGATTCTGTTTTCATGCGGGCTATTTTACCTATGCAATCGCGACAATCGATACAGTTACGCCAGCAGCAGCAATTGGCTTTAACGCCGCAATTGCAGCAATCAATTCGGTTTTTGCAGCTATCGGCGCAAGAACTCGAGCTTGAAGTGGCGCAAGCGCTGACTGACAACCCGCTGCTGGAGCTTGAGGGGCAGTATGACACCGACACGTCCAGTGCGGAAGAGGGCCCGTTGTCGCAAGACGACGGCGGTGCGCCGCAAGACAATAATACGTATCTTGATGAAGCCGAGCATTACGGTGCCCAGCCGTCGATGGGTGAGCGTTCCCAAGACGATGATTACGCGCCGCGCGAGGCTGGGTCTGTAGAAACCTTGCGGGATCATCTGCTGGGCCAATTGAATGTGACGCGCGCCACTGATCGTGACAAGGTTTTGGTCACGCTGCTGGTCGACGAATTGGATGAAAATGGCTTGTTGCCGGTGTCGATTGATGATGTGGTGGGTTATATAAATGGTCATTTAGGTGTGCCCGAACCCCAGAACACGCGCGGCGTAGATCCGGCGGTTCAGGCAGCCGTCGAAAACGACGATGAGGAGGCAGACCCACCGGTGGTCTCCCGCGAGGAAATGCTTACCGCGCTGCGTTTGCTGCAATCGTTTGATCCGCCGGGGGTGGGGGGGCAAAGCGTGGCGGAATGTTTGCAGATTCAGTTGCGACAAACGCAGAGCATCTACCCGGCCGATGTTTTCGATTGTGCGATGCAAATGGTGGGCGAGCATCTTGATATGCTTGCTGCGGGTAATTTCACCCGTTTGCGAAACCAGCTGGGCGTGTCGCAAACTATTTTGCAGGCGGCGCACAAATGGGTTTTAAGCCTGAACCCCAAACCAGGCCGCGCCTGGGCGCAAAGTGTGGCCGATTATGTGCGGCCCGAAGTAATTGTGCGTAAAGCGGGAGCGCAATGGCATGCCCGTTTGAACCCCGCTGTTTTTCCGCGCTTAAGGGTGAATCCCGAATATGAACAATGGCTTCAGTCAAACAAGGCAGACGAAAGCACGTCGGCACTTCAGGTTCAGCTTCAGCAAGCGCATGGTTTGATGAAGAGTGTGGCTCAGCGCTTTGAAACCGTGCTTCGGGTGGCGGAGTTTATCGTGCGGCATCAACAGGCTTTTTTCGAACAAGGGCTACAAGCCATGCAGCCATTGGTCCTAAGGGAGATTGCCGATGCGCTGGATCTGCATGAGTCAACCGTATCGCGCGCCACCCGTAACAAATACGCTCAAACGCCTTGGGGGGTGTTTGAGCTTAAATATTTCCTGGGGACGTCATTGGGCGGCTCCGGCTTGGCGCCGGCGTCATCGGGCACGGCGGTGCGTGCCATGATTCGCCAACTTATTAGCGCCGAATCCACTCAGAAGCCCTTGTCCGACAACAAAATTGCCCAGTTGCTGGCTGAAAAAGGGGTTGATGTAGCGCGCCGCACAGTGGCTAAGTACCGTGAAGCAGAAGGCATCGATGCCGCGTCTGTGCGTAAAGCGAGGGCACGGTTAAAAGGCACGTAATTTTTTTGTGGCAGGACGGTTACAAAAAAAATTGACGGGGGCTTGCGTTGAAGAAAAACATGGATGATAATTATTCTCATGTTTATTTGTATCTGTAACGCCATTACCGAGCGGCAAGTGCGCGAAGCGGTTGCCGGAGGCGCTCATACCATGTCCGATCTCCAAGCCCAGTTGGGCGTGGCATCGTGCTGTGGATGCTGTTCCGATACCGCCTCCGAGTATCTGCCCGGTGGTCGCCAGGCTGCGTACCCCGCAGTGCACGATATGGTTGAAACCATCGAGGCAGCAGCGAACGATACCGCTCTACCCCCCGGCTTCACGGAAGTCGTGGCCCGTCGCGCCTGAAAAAGGCGCTAAATTATGGTTCCTGCTAGTGCGAAAGTCGCACTGGCGTGGTAGGCTTGTTATCTAACGTTTTGCAAGCCAAGGAGAACCGTCATGAAGGGCGACGCCACCGTTATTCAGCACCTGAATAAACAACTCAAAAACGAACTCACCGCCATTAACCAGTATTTTTTGCATGCGCGCATGCTGAATCACTGGGGCTTCAATAAACTAGGCAAACACGAGTACGACGAGTCCATCGGTGAAATGAAGCACGCCGACAAACTCATCGAACGCATTTTCATGCTCGACGGTTTGCCGAATCTTCAAGATTTGCACAAGTTGCTTATCGGCGAAAACGTGCCGGAAGTGTTGTCGTGCGATTTAAAGCTGGAGTCCGGGGCTCAGGAAACCATCAAAGACGGTATTGCCTATTGCGAGTCGGTGCGCGATTACGTGTCACGCGATTTGTTGCAGGAAATCCTCGACGACACAGAAGAACATATCGATTGGCTTGAAACTCAAATCGAACTGGTTGAAAAAGTAGGTGTTCAGAATTACCTACAAAGCCAAATGGAAGAGTAAAGCGTTTTTGCGATGCGTATTAACGCTGACTTTTCAAAACCTGCTTTTGTTTTGCCGGACCAGTACGAATGGCTGCCTTCACCCCAGGCAGGGGTTGAGCGGGTTATGCTCGATCGCGTAGGCGAAGAGAAAGCGCGTGCAACCAGCGTTGTCAGGTATGCACCGCAGTCTTTTTTTCCGGTCCACTCACACCCCGGCGGCGAAGAAATTCTTGTGCTGTCGGGTACGTTCTCGGAAGATAACCGGCATTACCCTGCCGGTTGGTATTTGCGCAGCCCGCCGGGGTCATCGCATCGGCCTTTTAGTGAAGAAGGCGTGGTTATCTTCGTGAAGCTATGGCAAATGGGCGGGGAAGAAACGGAAGAAGTGCGCATCGATACCAACAACCCGGCTAATTGGGTTGTGGAGCCGGAAAGAGAATACTGCCCCCTTTACTCAGGTAGTTCGGAAAATGTCAGACTGGTGCGCTTGCCGGCGGGAGCGTCTGTGTTCAGTGGTTCTATGCCGGGTGCGGAGATATTCGTGCTGCAAGGCAGTGTTCTGGATCGGCAACGAACTTATTCTTCCGGGAGCTGGGTTCGCTTGCCCGCAGGGGTGCATCCCGATTTCGCCGCAGGAGGCCAAGGGGCAAAGTTCTATATTAAAACAGGCCGATTGGGCGAACATTAACCTTCTGTGTTCTCGAGTTGCTTTTGCTGCGCCAAACTGCGCGGCCACGCATATACCAATGCTTTGAGCAGAGTAGCCAGGGGGATGGCAAAAAATACCCCCCAAAAACCCCAAATACCGCCGAAGAACAGCACAGCCACAATAATCGATACCGGGTGGATATTGTTGGTTTCTGAAAACAGGACAGGCGCCAGGACATTCCCGTCGAGAGCCTGAATGATGCCATAGGCAAGCAAGACATACATAAAGTCGTTGCTAAAGCCAAAGTAAAAGCCTGCTACAGCCGCGACCGGCAAGGTGGCGACGGCGGCGCCAATGTAGGGCACGAGCACTGAAAGGCCTACCAGTACGCCCAGCAAAGCAGAGTACGGCAGTCCAAAAAACGTAAATGTAATGAAAGAAACAACCCCGACAATAATGATTTCGATGAATTTGCCGCGTACGTAATTGGCAATCTGGTCGTCCATTTCCGTCCAGATGCGTGTCATCAGCGTGCGTTTGCGAGGCAGCATGGACAACACAAAGTCCGTCAGTTTTCGGCGGTCTTTCAGTAGAAAGAAAACCAGGATCGGCACAAGAACCAGATAAATAATCAATGCCAGCACGTTGCCTAGAGAGGAGAGCGACAGCGTTAGGGCACGTTGGCCGAACTGGGTTATTTCACGCCCTGCGACGTAGATCCATTCCTGAATTTGGTTAGGCGTAATCAGTTGCGGGAAACGGGCTTGCAGGTTGTCTAACAGTAGTTGCCCGCTGGCAAAAATACGTGGCGTTTCCTGCACAAGGCCAACCAATTGATCCCATATTAAAGGCAAGAGAATAAAAGCCAGGCTTAGCAACAGCCCGACAAAGCCCGTAAAAACCAGAATCACGGCCAGCAGATGCGGCACACGGCGTTTTTCAAGCCAGTTGACGACACCCTGCAGCAAAAAGGCAATAACTAGTGCGGTTAAAAATGGAGCGAGTATGTGCCCGAAAAGAATAACGGTGGCAAACCCCGCCACCAATACCACCAGGAGAATGACGGCCTCTTCATCAGAGAAGTAGCGTTCAACCCAGTTTTTGAATATTGCTTTCAGGCCCATGATTTATTCTTTATGCCGTCGCCAATTGTGTGGGGGTGAGCCGTTATTTGAAACTGGCCTGTCAGGAATTAAAAGTTTCTGGAAGGACAGTCGTCAATTTGGCCCCAGGCGTTGTTTGGGGTGCAGTATTTGTTGCGCGCCGCCCATGTGCAACTGGGGCGGTCGAAAAAGCTTTCCAGGTTGCATTGCTGCAGTTCGTCTTGCAACTGGGCTCGCCAGTTGGCCTGGCCGGTACCGGTGTTATTCATGGGTGTTTCCGGTGGTGGGGGCGGAGGGTCGGGCATTTCCACCGGCTGCAACGGCATGTTGCCGCTTTGCGTACCCAGGTTTGACATTAGGTCACCCACATCGCCTATGCCCGAGAGTCGGCCTTGTTCTATGGCGGCTATTTGTTCTGCTTCAACCATTGTAATAGGGCTGGTTGACACCGCGATCACTTCACTGGCTAAAGTTTCGCCCGCTGCTTGTTCCGCAATTTGCCATGGCACAGGTTCTACGCCCTGCGGAATGGCTAGCTGTCCGTTCACCAGCGGCTGAGGAGGTTGTTGCGAGAATGGGCGCCCGTCGGCATCGAGCACCTCAACCGGTGCAAGTTCCGGCCGACCCGGTGCTGCGGTAGCGGTTGGCCCATGGGCAACCAGCCATTCGCCAAGGCGCAGGCCGCCCCAAGCTGAGGCGCCGGCCAGTACCAGCAAAATTGCGAACATGATTCGCCAGGACATTTAAACCCTCGGGTTATGAAACACGATTCCAAGTATAAAGCGTTGAGCGAAATACCGTGTGTCAGGTTGAGAAAACCTGGCCACCATGTTCACGCATTGCATGGAAAGTGACATCTGGATACAACTCTTGAACGACACGGAGTTGCGCGGATGAGCTGGCCAGAAAAGCAGGCGCTTCGACGACATCGTAGGCGATATTGGCTGCATTGCTATCGAGAAACTTTTGCAAAGTTTTACTATCGGGCGCGGTGACCCAACGAGCCAGGTTGTAGCGCGACGGCATCATTCGGGCGTCGACACCATACTCCGACTTCAATCGTTGTGCCACCACTTCGAACTGAAGTTGACCGATGGCGCCCAACAACAATGCGCCCCCTGCCGCGACAGGTCGGAACACCTGGATTGCGCCCTCTTCGCCCAGCTGCGTGAGCCCGGTACGCAATTGCTTGGTGCGTAAAGGATCTTTGACCTCAACGGCCTGGAACAGTTCCGGTGCGAAGAACGGTAAGCCGGTAAATTGCAGTTTTTCCCCTTCTGTGAGCACATCGCCCAGGTGCAGCACTCCGTGGTTGGGGATGCCGATGACGTCACCGGCAAAGGCTTCTTCAACCAGCTCGCGCCGCTGCGATAAAAAAGACACCACATTATTCAGCCGAATTTCCTTGCCCGTCCGCGCCACTTTCAGGCGCATGCCGCGATTGAAAGTGCCCGAGCTAACGCGCACAAACGCGACCCGGTCGCGATGGGCAGGGTCCATATTGGCTTGCACTTTAAACACCACGCCGCTGAATTTGGATTCGTCGGGCTTCACTTCGCGTTCCAGGGCCTCACGTGGTCCTGGCGGGGGCGCAAGATCAACCAGTGCATCCAGCACTTCCTGAACACCAAAATTGTTAATGGCAGACCCGAAAAAGACGGGGGTTTGACGCCCGCCCAAAAATGCCTCGTGGTCGAAAGGGGGCGCAGCACCGGTGATCAGGTCAATCTCGTCGCGCGCTTTATCGAAATCGGTGCCAAACCGGGAGGCGATATCGGGGTTATCAAGACCGTTGATGAGTTCGTCTCCGTCGGTACGGCGCTCTTCCCCCGCCCGGAAAACACGCATGCGGTCGCGCCGGATATCAAACACACCGCCGAAATGACGCCCCATGCCCACCGGCCACGAGAACGGAATGGCATCCATGCCCAGGTGGTCTTCAATCTCAGAAAGCAGGTTCAACGGTTCCTGCACTTCGCGGTCGAACTTGTTGACGAAGGTAATAATGGGCGTGTTGCGTGCGCGGCACACTTGTAACAGACGAATGGTTTGTGGCTCAACCCCATTGGCACCGTCAATGACCATTAATGCAGCATCCACCGCAGTCAGGACTCGGTAGGTATCCTCGGAGAAGTCCTGGTGTCCCGGTGTGTCGAGCAAGTTGATGACGCAGTCGCGGTATTCCATTTGCATGACCGACGACGCGACGGAAATGCCGCGTTGTTTTTCGATGTCCATCCAGTCGGAAGAGGCGTGACGCGAAGACTTGCGCCCCTTCACCGCCCCGGCTATTTGAATGGCACCCGCGAACAGCAAAAGCTTTTCAGTCAGTGTGGTTTTACCGGCATCAGGGTGCGAAATAATGGCGAAAGTGCGGCGGCGGGCGACTTCTTGGGGCAGTGGTAATGCTGACATCCGGTGTGCTTTGATCGATTGTGTAAACCTTTGATTGTAAAGCCTGAAATAAGTTAAACGCGAACGACATAGAAACCAAGTGGCGCCGATTGGCATGCGCTGATGAAAAGGTTGTAAGAAAACACTGTCGTTTTCGACTAATCTAGCTCAACACTTTTTTGAACGCCCTCATGAAGTCAGACTTATCCGACCCGGTTTTCTTACGCAGCTTGCGCAGTCAAATGCTGAAGTTCGCCATGTTGCATTTGCAAGATGAAGGCGCCGCAGAAGACGCGGTTCAGGAGGCGTTGGCCGGTGCATTGAAGAATGTGCGTTCCTTTGAGCAACGTTCCGCCCTTAAAACCTGGGTGTTTGGCATTCTGAAAAACAAAATTACCGACGCGCTACGTCAACGCCGGCGTGATTCCGCGTTCAGCTCGCTGGATGACGACGAGACCGGCATGGATGAGTTATTTACAACGCGTGGGCACTGGCATAAGCACGAGCGTCCGGTTGCCTGGGCGCACCCGTTGGAAGACTTGCGCAGTGCCCAGTTCTGGTTGGTTTTTGAAGCCTGTTTGCATGGCTTGCCCGACCAGCAGGCGCGTGTCTTTACCATGCGCGAATTTCTGGAAATGGACAGCGTGGAAATTTGTGACGTTTTAAAAATGACAACCAGCAACTTGCATGTGGTGTTGTACCGGGCAAGGTTGCGGTTGCGCGAGTGTTTGGAGAACACTTGGTTTCTGGAAGGTGAAAAGCCATGTTGAATTGTCGGGGGGTGACCCAACTGCTATCGGAATCATTGGATCGCGAACTGTCGCTGTCAGACCGCATGAACCTGAAAATTCATGTCATGATGTGTTCGGGGTGCCGAAATTTTGGCCGGCAAATGAAAGTATTGCGTGCGGCGTCGGGTCGTTATGCCGACGGCGAGGTGCCCACGCAGGAAGAACAAAGCAGTACCGGAGAACGCAATGCATGAAACCATCACGTTATTGAAGGCCACCGATTTCCCCGCGATTGAAAGGCGTGCCATTGAAACCCTGCAGGTAAACCTGGGCTACAAGTGCAATCAAAGTTGCGTACATTGTCATGTGAACGCGGGGCCGAACCGTTGGGAGATGATGGATGAGCAGACTCTGGATTTAATTCCGCTGGTGCTGTCTGCACGTGGCATTAAAACGCTGGATTTAACCGGCGGTGCACCGGAGCTACACACGCAGTTTCGGCGCCTGGTACGCGCGGCTTCGCGTATGGACGTGAAGGTGATTGATCGCTGTAATCTCACCATTTTATTCGAGCCCGGTCAGGAAGACCTGGCCGAATTTTTGGCGGAACATAACGTCGAGATCGTGGCTTCGCTGCCCTGTTACTCGATTGAGAATGTTGACAAGCAGCGCGGCGATGGCGTGTTTGAAAAAAGTATTGCTGCTTTGCAAAAGCTGAATGCCTTGGGGTATGGGCAGCCTGACAGCGGTAAGGTCCTTAACCTGGTCTACAACCCGCAGGGGCCTCAACTACCGCCGAGTCAAGCCGCGCTCGAGGCTGACTACAAGCGCGAGCTGAACACGCATTTCGGTATTGTGTTCAACAGCCTGTTTACATTGGCCAACATGCCCATTAAACGATTCGGTTCCATGTTGATTTCTAAAGGCACTTTTCGCGATTACATGCAGTTGCTGAAAGACAATTACCAGGAGCAGAACCTGGACAGTGTCATGTGCCGCTCAATGGTAAGTGTGGATTGGCAAGGCTTCTTGTACGACTGCGACTTCAACCAGCAAGTATCGTTGCCTGTGCCGGGTGGGCTGCGCCATTTGCGCCATTTGCGCGATTTGCTGGAAACCGATTTGAGCGGTAACACTATTTGTGTGGCCGATCATTGTTACGGGTGCACGGCGGGCCAGGGAAGTAGCTGCGGCGGCGCGTTATAGCGGTGCATAAAAGGCCCCATAAATGAAAAAGATCTCGTTGGTCCTTTTGCTTGTGGCGTTGGTTGTTGCGTTTTTTGCATTCGATCTTCAGCAGTTTCTTACGTTGAATAACCTGAAAGCGGGGATGGCGCAGTTTGAGGCGTGGCGTGCCGAGCAACCTGTTTTGGTGGGGGCTGTTTATTTCGCCGTTTACGTGGTGGTCACCGCATTGTCGTTGCCTGGTGCCGTCATCATGACGCTGGCCGGTGGCGCATTATTTGGTTTGTTCTGGGGTGTGGTGCTGGTCTCGTTTGCCAGCACAATCGGGGCAACGTTGGCCTTTCTGGTTGCCCGTTATTTGCTTCAAGATACGGTTCAGCAACGATTTGGTCGGCGTTTGCAGGCCTTGAACAAAGGCGTTGAGAAAGAAGGGGCGTTTTATCTGTTCACCCTTAGGTTGGTGCCGGTTTTCCCTTTCTTTGTGATTAACCTGCTCATGGGCTTAACGCCTATGCCTGCCCGCACCTTCTATTGGGTGAGTCAGGTGGGAATGCTGGCCGGCACGGTGGTGTACGTGAATGCCGGCACGCAACTGGCGCAGGTAAATGCGTTGGGCGACATTATGTCGCCTTCGTTGTTGGGGTCATTTGCGTTGCTGGGTGTCTTTCCTTTGGTAACGAAGAAAATACTTGCCTGGATAAAGCGGCGCCGGCAGCGTGCCCAGTACACACCGCCCAAGAAGTATGACCGGAATCTCATCGTCATTGGCGCCGGCGCGGGCGGTTTGGTTTCGGCTTATATCGCGGCAGCTGTAAAGGCAAAGGTCACACTTATTGAGACCCATGAAATGGGCGGCGATTGCCTGAACTATGGTTGTGTTCCCAGCAAGGCGTTAATCAAAAGTGCGAAAGTCGCACATCAAATGCGGCACGCCGATCAGTTCGGGTTGAACCCCGCGCCACCCGAGTTCTCCTTTCGCAAGGTCATGCAGCGGGTTCATAAGGTCATTCAAGCCGTGGCACCGCACGACAGCATCGAGCGTTACACCGGGCTGGGCGTGGAAGTGATACAGGGCTATGCGCGCCTGCGCGACCCGTGGACAGTTGAAATTGAATGTCGGGATGGCAGTACGCAAACCCTCACCACCCGGTCGGTGATTCTGGCAACGGGCGCCCGGCCCATTGTGCCGCCCCTACCGGGTATTGAAAACTCCGGTTACGTTACCAGCGATACGTTGTGGTCGGCGTTTGCAGAAATGGATACGCCGCCGTCGCGTTTGGTGATTTTGGGCGGCGGGCCGATTGGCTGCGAGTTGGCACAAAGCTTTGCCCGTTTGGGTTCAACCGTTATCGTTGTGGAAATGGGCGAACGGCTTTTGGCACGCGAAGATACCGATGTGGCACAACACATTAGTGCGACGTTGCAGAATGAAGGCGTGCTGCTGATGACGGACACCAAAGCCATGCGTTGTGAAAAGCAGGGCGAACAAAAAGTACTGGTGGTTCAGCGCAACGGCAGCGAAGAAACGGTGCCGTTCGATGCGCTGTTGTGCGCGGTGGGCCGCCAGGCCCGACTGGAAGGCTATGGCTTGGAAGCCCTTGGCATTGAAACCCCCCGGGTGATTGCCACGAATGAATACCTGGAAACCTTGCATCCCAATATTTATGCCGTAGGCGATGTGGCGGGCCCATTTCAGTTTACCCATGCCGCCGCGCATCAGGCATGGTATGCCGCCGTGAACGCGTTGTTCGGGCATTTTAAGCGCTTCAGGATCGATTACCGATTCATGCCCTGGACAACCTACACCGACCCCGAGGTGGCGCGTTTGGGTTTAAGTGAGCAAGATGCCAACGCGCAAGGTGTGTCCTACGAAGTGACGCATTTCCCCATGGCGGAACTGGACCGTGCCATCGTGGATGGTGCAACGGGCGGGTTTGTGAAAGTGCTCACGGTGCCGGGGAAGGATCGGATCCTGGGCGTGACCATTGTGGGCGACCACGCAGGCGATTTACTGGCCGAGTTTGTGTTGGCCATGAAACATGGTTTAGGGCTGAATAAAATTCTGGGTACGATTCATGCCTACCCCGGCTGGACCGAGGCGAACAAATATGCAGCCGGTGAATGGAAGAAGGCACATGCGCCGCAAGGCGTATTGCGTTGGCTGGAAAAGTATCACGCGTGGCGGCGAGGGCGTCGCGCGTCTACTTGAAACGACGCCTTAACAACATGAAGCTCTGGGTTAACAACATGGTGTGGCTGTAGCGGTGTCGGTTCCGGCCTGATCAAAAGGCAAGGCCGTGCCGCACCCCTCGAAAATACCAAAGTGCTTAGAAAAATCACCGATAAATTCGAAATGTGCGGCAAAGCGGGTGTCGTGCAGCATGCGCCATGTGTTGCCGCAAACAGGAAAGACCCGGCCGGTTTCAATGCAATGGTGTTTGTCTAGAATAAACGCGTTGGGGTGCTGTTCAATAGTGCCTTTATAAATTACGGCCTGGCCATAATCTTCGCATGCGGGCTCCAGGTTGTTCAGTTTGAAGAGGCGGTAGGTGGCCGAGAAAAACGAAACATTTTGGGTTCTTGCTTTTAGATCCGGGTCGGTAATGTCAAGCGGGCGATCTTCAACTAGCCGGGGGTCGGCAAACTCGTTTGTAATCGACAGATTCTGAAAGTCATTCCAGTACAGCGCGCCGCCCAGACATTCTCCATAAAGTTCGGGGTCGGCCCGAACGCTTTCCGGTACGCGTCTGTTTGCGTAAACATCCGAAAAATAAAACTCACCGCCGGGTTTCAGCAGTTTGTGAACGCCTTTCAATACAGCGGCCTTATCGGGCGACAGATTCACCACGCAGTTCGACACAATGACATCAAAACTTTCCAGGGCCAAGTCCAAAGTCTCAAGCGACTCGATGTAGCCTTCCAGAAAACGGACGTTGTTAAAGCCAAATGTGTCGGCGTGCCAGGCTTGGCTTGCGCGGGCCACGGCCAGTTGTTCCGGGGTCATGTCGACACCCACAACCTCACCTTGCGGGCCAACCAGTTGTGCCAGGGCATAAACGTCTCTGCCTGAACCGCAGCCCAAATCCAGTATCCGGCATCCTTCCAGCGAAGGCGGGCACACCAAGCCACAACCGTAGTAGCGAGACAGCACGTCGGGGTGAATGTTGCCCAGTAGCGGCTTGAGCCAACCCGGCATGGCGCCGGCATCGCAGCAGGCAGTGGTTTTAAGGTCGGCCGTACTTTGTAGTTGTTTACCGTAGTAGTCCTGTACAACTGCGTGATTCATAACATCTCCGGATGGTGATCAGTGGTTCACTTGGCGAATTGACAAGGTAAGTTAACGCCAACGAAATGTACGTGGGTAAAACCCGCCCGCGCGCTTTCTTTTGTATTGTCGGTGTCCGACGCCACGGCAACCGATGTCACGGTAATATCAGCCGTATCGAACTGGGCTTGTGCGTCGGCCAGTAGGTTGCGTTTTTCAAAAACCCATTTGCCTGCCCGTTCATTGCCCGACTGCAGCACAATCATGCGATTTTGCTCTGTGTAGGCGTTGGGCATTTGGGTGCCAATGGGGTGTGTGTTATCCCATACGTAGTTCAATGCTGCGTCGGGCACTTTATCGCCGTGGGCGCCGCGGGCCAGGCTTAAAGCAAGGCGTGTGCCCAGGCTCATCGCGCTGCTGGGTAGGTCCAGCGAGACGTAAACACGGGCGGCGTAATCGTCGCCGGATTTTTCAGCCATATTGGCGGTTTCCAGGGCGGCATCAACACGCCAGGCCCAGCATAGTACCGGCGTTTTGGAAAGATCAACTGAAACCGGGTGAACCAGCAAAGCCATGCTTTCATTGGCTTGGGCTTCAATTGCGGTTAGGCCGTCCCACTCACGTACCGAGTAGATTGTTGCAGGAATATCCGCGTCGAACCGAACCACTTCCCAGGGCTTGGGCGGGGCGGCGCTGTTTGAGTCCAGTGGCGTAAGGGTTTGCGTTTGTGTATATGCGGCAAACGGAATGCCGAATAAGGTAAAGCAAAATACGGTATAGAGCAGTGAACGTAAAAAGGCGGATTTCATGATATTCCGAGTGGCGGATAGAGAAGAGGAATCGAAATAACCTACCGCTCTTAGTCGTCATAGCACCGTATTTCTTACGTCTCGTCCAGCACTTTTCTTATTTTTGTGGCCAACTCGTGGCGTCGATATGGCTTGCCCAGCAGGTGTACCCCGGCATCCAGGCGACCATGATGCACAATGGCGTTTTCGGTATAGCCCGAGGTGAATAGTACCTTCAGGTTCGGCAGGAATTTCAATGCTTCATCGGCCAGTTGGCGCCCGTTCATGCCGCCCGGCATAATAATGTCGGTAAAAAGCAGGTCGAAATCATTACGGGCCTGCAATGAGGCCAGCGCCTCGATACCCGATGAAGCGCTTGAAACACGATAGCCCATACCCATCAGCAGGTTGGTAACGTGTTCGCGTACCATGTCGTCGTCTTCCACAACCAGAATGTGTTCGTGACCGGTTTGCAGCTTTTTGGGTGCGGGTTGCTCCATATCGACTTGCCCTTCCTTGAACGCGCGGGGGAAATATAAACGTATGGTGGTGCCTTCACTGACTTCGGAATAAACTTTTATGTGACCGCCCGATTGTTTGACAAACCCATACACCATGGGTAGACCAAGCCCGTTGCCTTTGCCCACTGGCTTGGTGGTGAAAAAAGGCTCGAAAACCCGGCGTTTGACCGCTTCAGTCATGCCGCTGCCTGTATCGGACACGGAAATCATGACGTATTGTCCTGCATCGACACCGGGATGGGTGTCGGCGTAGGCGTCGTCCAGGCGTGCGTTGGCGGTTTCAATTGTGAGCTTGCCACCTTCCGGCATCGCATCGCGCGCGTTAATCGCCATGTTCAGTAGGGCTGACTCCAATTGGCTGGGGTCGACTTCCGCATTCCATAGGCCACCGCCACGCACCAGCTCAATATCGATATCTTCGCTGAGCGTGCGGCGCAGCAGGTGTTCCATGTCGCTCACCAGGCGATTAATGTCGGTGAGTTTGGGTTCCAGCGCCTGTCGGCGTGCAAATGCCAGCAGGCGGTTGGTCAGTTCCGCGCCACGTTCAGCGGCGTTGGCCGTCATTTCAGCATAAATGCGTAGATTGGGGTGGTCATCCAGACTTTCTCTCAAAAGCTCTGCATTGCCCATAATGACGGTGAGCAGATTGTTGAAATCGTGTGCCACACCGCCGGTGAGTTGCCCGACGGCTTCCATTTTTTGCGATTGATTCAGGCGCTCCGCCATTTCGCGCCGCTCGGTGACGTCGCGAAAATAAACGGCGATACTGTCGTAGGTGGGATAAATATTGGTTTCAAACCAGCATTCGAATTGTTCGGAATAGTGCGTGAATTCCATCGACTTTTGTTCAACCAGGGCTTTGTCGATTTGGCGGGCGATCTCGGCGTGTTTTGTACGCGGGAAAGCATCGAATAAAAACTGGCCCACAACGGCATCGCGCGAGCAGCGCAGCAGTTTTTCTGCCTGCGGATTCAGGTAAACAAAAATCAGGTCTTTGTCGAGCAGGTAAAAGGCGTCGCTCATGTTGTCCAGGGTTTGGGCCAAACGTTGGGCCAATGCCGAGGATTCTTCCTGGATTTTGACTTGGTCGGTGATGTCTTGAAAAGCGCCTTGGGCACCCACAATGTCGCCTTGTTCGTTTCGCAGGGGTTCACCAATCGCACGAACCCACGCCCGCTCGCCGCTAACGGCCTTGATAATCTGCAATACCTCATCGAACGGCCGCCCTTCTGTGATGCAGGCTGAAAACACTTTCTGAATACGCGCCCGATACTCCGGTGTATAAAAAGACATGGCCTCTTCCAGTGACGGACGCAGGGTTTCAGGGCGCTCGTGAATGCGGGCGGTTTGCTCCGACCAGCGCACAAAGTTTTCATGCAAATTCACGCGCCAGCCGCCCAGCTTGGCCGCCTTGTCGGCGATGCGTTGCATGCCGGCGGCGGCGTCCAGGCGCAGTTGAGTTTCCACTTCTTGTGTGACGTCGAGAATAATGCCGGTGAGAATGGGGTTGCCGCTTTCGCCGGTTTGGATTTCCGCCAACCCGCGGAAATGGACAACGGATTGGTCACGTGGCCGAACAAAGCGGTGGGCGAACGCCATGGGTCCTTCGGGATTGCGCTGATAGTCTTCCAGTAATTGCCGGGTGCGCGCCCGGTCGTCCGGATGGATCAGTTCATTGATTAAATAATCTACAGAATGGTCGATTTCGGCGGGCGATACGCCACACAGGGTGTAAAGGTTGTCGGACCAGTACATTTGCCCGCTGCGTAAATTAATGTTCCACACGGCCAAAGAAAGCAGTCGCTGTGCCAGGCGCAAATGGGCCTCTTGTGCTTGCAGCCGTTGGTTGGTGTCTTTCAGCTCTTGGGCACGTAACAAAATTTCCGTAGCTAACTGGGCTTCTCGACTTTCTTGCGCTAGTGGAGACAAGCTGCTGTTCGATCCGGCCATTTTGACGAAATCGGTTACGTCTTCCACGCGGTGAATAATATAGGTAACGTGTTCATCGCCCCCTTTTATCGGGCTGTTCACCACGCTCCAGAACCGCTCTTCGAATTCGATGCCATGGGCCCCTTCAACCGGTATGGGGTAACGCTGAACGCCCATGGTATCCGTCAGGCCGGTTTCCAGTACGCGGGTTAGGGAGCGTCGCAAGGTCGAGACGCCGTCGTCACTGGAGGGGTCGTTGGGGTCTTCCGGAAAAGCCTCAAACAGGGGGCGGCCTTTCAGTTCGTCGCGCTTGCGTTGGGTGACCTTAAGGTAGTCGTCGCTGGCAGCCACAATGGAAAAGTTCTCGGCGTCGACGACGAGAAACTTGCCGGGCAGGGCTTCAAAAAAGGTTTGCAGTTGCGCCGTGGCAGTAATATTGCGTGCCACTACTAAACGGGCGTCTTGCCCGTGGTATTGAATGGCTTGCGACACAATATCGACCAGCAGGATTTTGCCGGCCCGGGTTAAATGGCGCCAGATATAGCCGCCAACGCGTCGGCCATTTATGCGTTTAATGGCTTCCAGCAACCGGGGCACATCTTCGGCCGGCCGCAGGGCCGCGAGCGTCATCTCGAGGAATTCTTCGCGGCTATAGCCGTACACTTCTATTGCTGTGCGATTCGCCGCCAAAAACTTCAGTGTTTTGGGGTCGTAAACAAACATGGCATCAGGGTGGTTTTCGAAGAAAAAACCCAGTTCGTCATGCATAGCAGCACCGAGAGTGATAACAGTGAAATGATTCTATCACCGGCCTTACAACTGTTACATCAGCATGTTCCCCATGGCGCCGGTGAGCGACATGGGGAGAGCGTGAAGCGGATTACGCCGGACGTCGTGCCGCTTGGTGCGAAGCGGGGCGCCCACTTGGACGGCCTGGCCGATTACCGGATCGGCTTGGTTGCCCTTGTGTGCCGCGGGGTTGATGCCCTGGCCGGCGGCCTTGGGGGCGTGGCCCACGCGCCGAGCGCACTTCTTCTGTGGCCGAGCCCGCTGCCACAGGTTTGGGCACCCAACCTTCAATTTCCGTACGCTCGATCGGGCGGCGCATCAGTTTTTCAATGGCGCTCAGGTACTTGATTTCGCTTTTGTCCACAAGCGACAAGGCCGACCCTGCACTGCCTGCGCGGCCGGTACGGCCGATCCGGTGAACATAATCTTCCGGGATGTTCGGAAGCTCGAAGTTCACCACGTGGGGCAGTTCGTCGATATCGATACCACGGGCGGCGATATCGGTGGCCACCAATACGGTGACTTTGCCTGTTTTAAAGCCGTCCAGGGCGCGGGTGCGTGCATTCTGGCTCTTATTGCCGTGAATGGCCGCTGCGCTCAGGCCGTCTTTGCTCAGCTTTTCAGCCAGGCGATTGGCGCCGTGCTTGGTGCGCGTAAAAACCAAGACCTGATGCCAGCCGCTTTCGCGAATCACGTGGCTGAGCAGATCGCGTTTCTGGGTTTGGTCGGTTAACACGACACGCTGGTTCACCAGTTCCGAGGCCGTATTGCGCGGGGTGACGGATACTTCCTTCGGGTTGTTCAGTACTTTATGCGCCAGCCCGCGAATCTCTTCCGAGAAGGTGGCCGAGAACAGCAGGTTTTGGCGTTGCTTGGGCAACAAAGCCAGTATGCGGCGGATATCGTGAATAAAGCCCATGTCGAGCATGCGGTCGGCTTCATCAAGCACGAGAATTTCAACGCCGGACAGGTCGATGGTTTTCTGGCCGGCGTGATCCAGCAGGCGTCCGGGTGTGGCCACCAAAATATCAACCGGTTTTTTCAGCGCGCTGATTTGCGGGTTGATGTTGACGCCACCGAAAATAACCAGAGAGCGTAACGCGGTGTGGCGGCCATATTCCTTTACCGAAGCCTCAACCTGGGCGGTGAGTTCGCGCGTGGGGGTCAGAATCAGGCAGCGCGGGCGCCCGGCAGCGCGCTTGGCCGGCGAGGCCAGTAAGCGATGCAAAATGGGCAAAGTGAAGCCGGCGGTTTTGCCGGTGCCGGTTTGGGCGGCCGCAAGCAGGTCGCCGCCTTGCATGACCAGGGGGATGGCCTGGGCCTGAATAGGGGTGGGCGTGGTGTAGCCGGTATCGGAAACAGCACGCAAAAGGGGTTCAGCCAACCCGAGGTCGGCAAAAGAAACGGAATGAGACAAAAGTTGTGCTCCGGCGCCAGCCTGCCATAATTTAAATAGCACCAGTCTGGGCGGACGAGACAAGGCCAACAAGGCCATAATTGAATGAAGTGACCTTTTAAGCAGGCCAACGCGCAAGCTGACTGGCTCGGCTTGCGGGGCATAGTGTAACCCACGCAGTATCATGGCAACATCATCTTTATTTTCAATTGTTGTTTTCCGGGAAGACCTTAAATGAAACGCATACTGTTCTGGTTGTTCGCGCCATTATTGGCTGTTGTGTTGTCGGGCTGCGGCTATAACGAAATTCAGCGGCTTGATGAGCAGGTGAAAGCGTCCTGGTCGCAAATGCTGAACCAGTACGAGCGGCGTGCCGACCTGGTACCGCAATTGGTGTCGTCGGTTAATGCCTATATGGTGAACGAGCGAACCGTGTTAACGGAAGTGACTGAAGCCCGCAGCAGGGTGGCGAATTTGCAGATTAATGTCGACGACCTGAACGATCCGGCCTTGGTACAACGCTTCGAGCAGGCGCAGTCGCAGTTGTCGTCGGCCTTGTCGCGTTTGATTGCCGTTTCGGAAAACTACCCGCAATTGAAAAGCGACGGTTTGTTTCGCGATTTGATGACCCAGCTTGAAGGGACGGAAAACCGGATTGCCACCGAGCGTGGGCGTTATGTGCGGGCGGTGCAGGAATATAACGTGGCGATTCGCCAGTTCCCCACGGTGATTACGGCAAAGCTGTTTGGTTATTCGGTTAAAGAAAATTACGGCATGGATCGGCAGGAAGAGCTCATGCGTCGACCTGAGGTGCGATTTGATACGCCGCAGCAATCGGGGGCGCAATAATGGGGGTAGTGGCTTTGTTGCGATGTTGGATCGTGGGCTTCTTGGTATTCATGTTCGCCGGCCCGGTGTTTGCACAAACCAGTGAAGAAGTGCCGGTGCCGCCGTTAGAAGCGCGGGTTACCGATACGACCGATACGCTCGACGCCCAAACCATCGAATCCCTGACTCAGTCGCTGGCCGCGCTGGAAACTGAAAAAGGGGCACAAATTGCCGTGCTGATCATTCCCACAACCGGTAATGAGAGTATCGATCAGTATGCAGTGCGTGCGTTCGAGCAATGGAAATTGGGTCGTAACCGCGTGGACGATGGCATTTTGTTCGTTGTGGCCAAAGATGACCGGCGCATGCGTATTGAAGTGGGCTATGGTCTGGAAGGCGCCGTTCCCGACCTTTTGGCAGGCCGCATTATTCGGGAACAAGTGGCACCCCGGTTTCAACAAGGGGATTTTGCCGGGGGCGTGACGGCAGGCGTTAACAGCCTCATTGGGCTGGTACAGGGCGAGGATTTACCGGCACCTGCTGAAGACGTGGCGGGGCAAAACGGTCAGGATGAAGACTCCTGGTGGGATTTGGCCTTGTTTGGCCTGATTTTCGTGTTGGCCATGCCGCCGGTTATTGCCGGTGTTGCTGGTGGCGTACTGATATTTATGGCAAGTAGCAGCCTGGTATTTGCCGTGCTCGGCGGCATGGCCCTGTTCGTCATCAGTTTGGCCATTCGCGCGGCGCGTGGTGGCGGCGGCGGTCGTGGTCCCGGGGGCGGCTCGGGAGGGTCGCGGCGTGGGCGTTGGGGGCGTGCAGGCATGGCGGGTGGCCTGGGTGGTTGGGCGGCAGGCGGTATGCGTGGCGGCCGTTCCGGTGGGTTCGGCGGCGGTGGTGGCTTTGGTGGCGGCGGTGGCCGCAGCGGCGGGGGCGGAGCCTCGGGCGGATGGTAAAAAAATCGCCCGTTCCAGCCTGGGCTGAAGCGGGCGAACATACCGGAGGCATCGCGGTATTTCAAGCCTTGGTATAGGCCGTTTTTACAATCGTGAAAAACTCCTGGGCGTAGCGGCCTTGCTCGCGAGGCCCGTAGCTGGAACCTTTACGGCCGCCGAACGGCACATGGTAATCGACGCCGGCAGTGGGTACATTCACCATGACCATGCCTGCTTGAATATGACGCTTGAAATGGCTGGCGTGTTTCAGCGAGGTGGTGCAAATGCCCGAACTTAAGCCGAACTCCGTGTCGTTGGCCAAGGCCAGCGCATGGTCGTAGTCGTCGGCTTTGATCACGCTGGCCACTGGCCCGAAAATTTCTTCGCGAGACGAGCGCATATCGTTTGTGGCGTTGGCCAATACAGCAGGGGTGAAGTAATAGCCAGGGTTGTCGCGTTCTACCCGTTCGCCGCCGCACAGCAAGGTTGCGCCTTCTTCCTGGCCAATGCGTACGTATTCAAGGTCTTGTTCCAGTTGCGACTCATCGGCCACAGGGCCAATTTGCGTGTCCGGGTTCAGTGCATCACCCACGCGCAAGGCTGCTGTGCGTTTGGCCAGTTCTTGGGTGAACGAGTCGTAAATGCCTTGTTCCACAATAATGCGGCTGCTGGCGGTGCAGCGCTGGCCGGTTGAATAGAATGCACCTTGAATGGCCACGTCGAGCGCGGTTTCCATATCGGCGTCATTCAGAACCACCAGCGGGTTTTTGCCGCCTAATTCCAGCTGTACCTTTTTCTGCCGTTCGGCCGCCTGGTTCAACAGGTTGCGCCCGGTACCCACCGAGCCGGTGAAGGTAATAGCGTTAATGCGGGGGTCTTCCACCATGGCGGCGCCCACAACCGAACCACGGCCCATTACTAAATTGAATACGCCTGCAGGTAGCCCGCTGCGGCTGATAATTTCGGCCAGCGCCCAGGCGGAACCCGGAACCAGATCGGCTGGTTTGAAGACAACGCAATTGCCGTAAGCCAGCGCCGGGGCGATTTTCCAGGCCGGAATGGCAATAGGAAAGTTCCACGGCGTAATAATGCCCACCACGCCCAGTGGCTCACGGGAAATTTCCACTTGCAGGCCGGGACGCACAGAGGGGAGTGATTCGCCGCCCGTGCGCAGTACTTCACCGGCAAAAAACTTGAAAATTTGTCCCGCGCGGGCGGCTTCGCCAATGGCTTCAGGCAAGGTTTTGCCTTCTTCGCGCGCCAGCAGTTCGCCCAGTTCATTCTTGCGTGCCAGAATTTCCGAGCCGATGGCGTCGAGCGCGTCGAAACGCTGCTGCGGGGTGCTGAGTGACCAGGCCGGCCACGCATGTTGCGCCGCCTCGATGGCGGTTTCAACCTGCTCGGCCGAGGCGCGAACATATTCACCCACCACATCGTTCAGATTCGATGGGTTGAGATTTTTTTGAACGTTTGATGAGCCGACCCATTCGCCGGCAATCCAGTTTTTATGCATTGTGCGTCCTGTTTAACGTCGCGATCACTTGAAACGAGTGACACGCCGGTGTTCAGGGCCGACGTTTAGCGCTCGAGCAACTCGCGTTTATTGGGTTTGTCTTTCCACTCCTCGGCGTCTGGCAGCGAGCCGATACTGGAATCAATGACCTCCCATTCCGGTGCCAGTTCGGCATTGATGCGAATGAAATCGAGTTGATCCTGAGGCAGATCTTCTTCCGCGTAAATGGCTTCAACCGGACACTCTGGTACACAGACGGCGCAATCGATGCACTCGTCGGGATCAATTACCAGAAAATTGGGGCCAATATGAAAACAGTCGACCGGACAGACATCGACACAATCAGTATAGCGGCACTTAATACAGGACTCGGTTACGACGTGCGTCATCTTTTAAACCTATGGTGTGAGTAAACACAAAAATTTTCCACATATTACGGCATAAATTTAATGTAGTAAATACCAAATTATTCGGAATTGACTACATTTATTTATGCCCCCAGAATGGCCTCAATCATAGTTTCTGAATGGCGCCATGGCAACAAGCAGTAGTAAAACCTCCCCGCGCACTCGGCGCAAAACCACGGCGCCGGTTGCCGTTGTCGGCCAGGCGCGTGCTCAGAAAACGCGCGACGCCATTTTGCGCGCCGCCACCCGTGTATTTTCCCGCAACGGCTTTGCGGGCGGCAAAATCGAGCAAATCTCGAAGTTGTCGCGCACGCACGACCGCATGATTTATTACTACTTCGGCAGTAAAGAGCGTTTGTTTGTTGAAGTGCTTGAAACGGCTTATGCCCGCATGAACGAGGCCGAGGCGGAGCTGGAGTTCGATCTGGACGACCCGGAAAAGGCGTTGACCACTGTGGTGCACTTTGTTTGGCAGTACTACCTTGATCACCCGGAAATGATGACGCTGCTCAACAGCGAGAACTTGCAGCAGGGTAAGCATATTAAGAAATCCGCTCGGGTGTCCAAGTTGTCGTCACCGGCGGTCCAGGTGCTGGATCAGGTGTTGGTCGCCGGGGTTAAGAAAGGCTTGTTTCGTAATGACATCAGTGCACGCGACCTTTATATCGAGATTGCGGCGCTCGGCTATTTCTATTTGTCCAACCGTTTTACGCTCAGCGCGTTTCTGAATGTGGATTTGCGTTCGGCTGAAAACCTGGCGCACTGGAAAGCGTTCATTACCGATGTGACTTTGCGGTCGGTTAAGCAGACCAGTCCGACCGATGCGCGCAAGGCGTCACCTATCGATGCGGGGCAGTCGGCATCAGTCGGCGCACCTTCTTTCTAGTTTATTCATTTGTTATTGCGCAGGATTTCCGTATGACTTCATCTTTTTCCGAACATCGTCAGTCTGATCAAATTATTGCACTGGACGCCTCCCGTACAGCCGTGTTGGTAATTGACATGATTAATGACTTCTGTACGGCGGGCGGCGCCATGGTGTTGCCCGGGGCTGACGTGCTCTATCCACCGCAGAATGCGGTGATGAGAGCCGCGCGGGAAGTCGATGCGCCGGTGGTGCATATCCAGGATAAGCACCGTCACGGTATGAAGTGTGATCGTGAGTTTTTGAAACGTACCCCGCACTGCATGGAAGGCGAATGGGGTTCGGCCATCGTGGATGAGCTAGAGCAAAAGCCGCAAGACCATTACGTAACCAAACGCCGTTTTTCGGGCTTTTTCAATACCGACCTGGACTTAACACTGAAAGATTTGGGTATCGACACCCTGGTTGTGATGGGCGTGGTAACCAATATTTGCGTGCGCTCAACTGTGCATGATGCCTTTTTCCTGGGCTATCGCGTGGTGGTGGTGGAAGATGGTGTTGCCGCGACTGGCCCGCGTGAGCAAGCGTCATCCCTATACGACATCGCCACCCATTTCGGCGTGGTGTCGCGATCCGATTCTGTGATTCAGTCATTTAAGCAGGGCAGCGAATTGACCTTGGTGGAATGCACATGATTGATTCGGATGCCCAACGCATCAATGCACTGATATTTCTTAACGTAAAAACACACGCGTTCAGGCGCGATCCACAAAAGTGAAGGAGCAACACATGAGCAATAAACAAACCCCCACTCGTTCTTCCCTTGTAAGCCCGCGCCGGCGTTCCATGATGCTGGCCTCGGCCGGTTTAATGGGTGCAGGCTTGGTTGGTTTGCCGGCATTGTCCCGCGCCGAAGAGACCATTAAGGTTGGCATTTTGCAACCGTTTTCCGGTGGCCTGGAAGCATTGGGAGCACAAGGAGGTCAGGCAACGCGCCTGGCGCTGGAGGAGGTGAATGAGTCTGGTGGCATTCTGGGCGGCCGCATGTTTGAAATGATTCGCGCCGATACCAAAACCGACCCCAAAACCGCCGTTGAGCGCACCAATGAGTTGATTCGCCGTTATCGCGTGAATGCCATCATCGGACCCGTGACGAGCGCCGAACGGGATGCTATTCAACCACTGGTAGAACGCTACAAAACGCCCTTGCTTTATGCCACCGATTACGAAGGAGGCACATGCAGCCGCTACGTCACACTGTACAGTTCGGTGCCTGACCAGTGGGTAAGCACTTTCATTCCGTACCTGGCCGAGAACGTGGGTAAGAATATGTTCCTGATTGGCAGCGACTACGTATGGCCGCGCAAAATCAACGAAGCCATTGGCAAAGTGGCCGCTCAGAAGGGGTCGAAAGTGGTGGCGGAAGAATACACGCCCTGGGGTGTGAAAGATTACACCAGCACTTTGCGCAAAATAGAGTCTTCGGGTGCCGATGTGGTTGTGATGTCGATTGTCGGTGCCGATGCGGTGACATTCATAAAGCAGTTTGCCGCCGCGGGCCTGCAAGACAAAGTGAAAGTGGCTTTCTTCGGTTTCAGTGAAAACTATTTGGCCGGCCTAACGCCGAATGAGTCCGAAGGTATTTACACCGTATGTAACTTTACTGAAGCACTCGACAAGCCGGAAGCAAAAGCCTTGGTTAAGAAAGTGCGTGATCGTTTCGGTGAAGACGCCATTGTGAGTAACACGGTGGATGCGCACTACACCATGACCCAGTTTTACATTGAGGCGATCAAGAAAGCGAATTCGGCCGACAAGGAAGCCATCACCGATGCCATCGTAGGGCAGACCTTGATGTCAGGCAATGGCAAAGTCACCCTGCGCGAAAGTGATCGTCATGCTGACCTGAACATCCTCATTGCGCAAGCGCAGGGCGGCAAGATGCAGGTTCTGGAAGATATGGGGCTGATTAAAGCTTCACAGCAATGCGCAGCCTGAAAGTGATGTGTTGTCGGGTAACGAGGGGGCGGCATGCTGGAAGTTAAATCTGTGGTGAAGCGCTTTGGCGGTATCACCGTGCTGCATGGCCTCTCGTTGGCCGTGCAGCCGGGTACCGTTAATTGCATTATTGGGCCGAACGGCTGTGGCAAAACGACGCTGTTCAACATTATTACCGGGAACTTGCGACCTGAAGAGGGGCAGGTGTTTTTGAACGGCACCGAGGTAACCGGCATGCCGGCGTATCTGGTGGCGCGCCGCGGGATTTCACGTAAATTTCAAATTCCGGGTGTTTACCCTGAACTCAGTGTGGTGGAAAACCTGATGATTCCGTTGGCCGGTCAGGGCGGCAAAGCGGGGGTGATGTCAACCTTGTTTTCCAGTCCCACCGAGCGATTGGCCGAACTGCTTGATCTGTGCGGCTTAACCGATAAAGCCACCGATAAAGTGGAAACCTTGGCGCATGGGGAAAAGCAGTGGTTGGAAATTGCCATGTTGCTGGCGTACGACGCCGACCTCATTATGCTCGACGAACCCACGGCAGGGATGTCCGTTCCCGAAACGCAGAAAACAGCGGAGTTGGTGCGTCGCTTGCAAACGGAGTACGGGAAAACCGTGTTGGTGATTGAACACGATATGAGCTTCGTGCGGGCGTTGGATTGCCGCTTGGTGGTGATGCTGCGTGGTCGGATTGTGCGTGAAGGGTCGTTGGACGATATTCAGAATGACCCCGAAGTCGTGGCGGCGTACCTTGGAGGAAGCGCGTAATGTTGAAGGTTGAAAACGTGATTGCGGGCTACTTGGCCGGCAGTCGGGTGCTCGATGGATTCTCCATGGAGATGAAAAAGGGCGAGGTCGTGGCATTGTTGGGCCGTAACGGTATGGGCAAAACCACTTTCTTGAAAGCCCTGATGGGCCACGTGGCCATTTCCCAAGGTTCCATGTTGTTCGACGGTCAGGAGTTGGCCGGCAAAAAACCGTATGAAATTGCGCGCATGGGAATGGGTTACGTACCTCAGGGGCGCGATATTTTTTCCGATTTCACCGTGGAAGAAAATTTGCGTATGGGTTTGCTGGGGCACCCAGGTAAGTCGAAGGAGATTCCCGACTGGGCCTTTGACCTGTTCCCCATTTTGCGTGAGCGCCGTACTCAGCGCGCGGGTAGTTTTTCCGGTGGGCAACAACAACAGTTGGCCATTGTGCGGGCCTTAATTGCCAAGCCCCAGCTGCTGCTTCTTGATGAGCCGTCGGAAGGGATTCAGCCTTCGATTGTGCAGGATATCGGCCGGGTATTAAGTGACATTGCCAAAGAGCAAGGCCTCACCATTTTGTTGGTTGAGCAAAATATGGAGCTGGTACTGGGCATGGCGCAACGTTGCCTGTTCATGGAAAACGGTCAGGTGGTTTATGAAACAGACGAAGTACAGGCGCTGAGGGATGACCCGGTGCCCATTCACAAGTACTTGGCGGTCTAGGTTTCTATGGAGCAATAAATGGAATTTGCAATTGAACTGGGCCTGGACACCCTGAGCTATTCCCTAAGCCTGCTGTTGGTGGCGTTGGGGCTGGTGGTGATTTTTGGCCTGATGAATGTCATTAATATGGCGCACGGTGAATTTTTTCTGTTGGGTGCTTACACCGTGTTGGCCGTTCAGGCGATGGAGATGCCTTACTGGTTGTCACTTATTCTGGCACCGCTTTTTCTGGCGGTCATCGGCATAGTGATTGAGCAGCTTGTGATCCGACATGTTTATCACCGCTTTATCGATACCATTTTGGCCACGTGGGGTTTGTCGATTGTCATCAAACAAGCCATTGTGATTGGTTTTGGGCCCACGTCACAAAGTATTGTGAACCCCATTCCCGAGCCTGTGAATATTTTGGGTGTGGTGTATCCGTCGATGCGCTTATTCATTATGGGCATGGCCTTGCTGGTGACCTTGGCGGTGTTCATCGTGTTTTACCGCACACACTTGGGCCTGGCGGTGCGAGGTGTGATTGCCAATCGTCCTATGGCGGCCTCGCTGGGTTTGAATACGCGCAGTATGGACCGCTGGACGTTCGCCTTTGGCGCTGCGCTGGCTGGTTTTGCGGGTGCGGTTATGGCTCCCATCATGAGTGTTGATCCGCAAATGGGCGGCGGCTTTCTGATTCCGGCGTTCCTGGCCATTATGGTGGGTGGGGTGGCACATCTTATGGGGGTCGTGTTGGGTGTAGGTCTAATCGGCTCCACCAATACGGTGATTGCCTCTATTGATACTCAGGTGGCGGCGCAGGTGGCCGTGTTCATTCTGGCTATTGTCCTTATTCGCCTTTTCCCGGAAGGCCTCATTACCCGGAAGCGTTGATATGAATAAGCAAGGATTTTTGGGCGTTAATTTAACGGTGCTGGTTTGGGTGCTGCTGTTCTTGGCGCCGCTGGCGTTGGATGAATGGACGGTGAGTCAGTTCGGCCAATATCTTACCTACGGCATTTTGGCCATGAGCCTGGCTTTTATCTGGGGGCAGGTGGGTATTTTGTGTTTCGGCCAGGCCATTTTCTTTGGTTTGGGTGCGTACCTCATGGCCTTAACCACATTGGAAAAATTTACGTGGTTTGGCGGTTCGCAAATTATGGGCTTGCTGTTGGCAACGGTCGGGCCGGCCATCGCGGCCTACATTCTGGGCAAATTGCTCTTTGTGGGGCGGGGTTTGTCGGGCGCGTTTTTTGCGATTGTGACCTTATGCGCAGCCGTGGTGGTTGAGATTGTGGCGCAGCGTATTGAGTTTATTGGCGGGTTCGACGGTTTGCTGGGTGTGCCACCCTTGTTTGCGGGATGGCGCGATGGCGACATGATGACCACTAACGAGATGTTCTATGTGGTGCTCATTTCCGCCTTGCTGATTTATTTGGTGGCTTTGTTTGTCCAGCGCTCGCCGTTAGGGGCGGTGCTGGCGGGTATCCGCAACAATGAAGTGCGAACGGCTTCGTTTGGCTACAAAACAACCGACTTCAAAGTACTGGCCTTTACGTTCTCAGGTGCGATGGCGGGTTACGCAGGGGCTTTGTTCACCGCGCAGTTTGGTTTTGTGTCGCCTGCCGTTATTGGGATGGCGTTGTCTACGGAGGTGCTGATTTGGGTGGCCGTGGGCGGCCGGGGCGTGCTGATGGCCGCCTTCCTGGGCGTGATTCTGGTGCGTTGGGTGGAAAGCCTGTTGTCGAGCGCGTTAGGTGCGTACTGGCTGCTCACGCTGGGTGTGCTGTTCATTATCACGGTCGTCGTGATGCCTGAAGGTATTTTCGGCCGTGTATTCAAGCTGCCGTTGCCACGTAAATGGCGTAACCCGTTGCGCGGTGGAGACCGCTCAATAACAAGGAATGTTAATGCATAAGATTCAATTGAACCCCGAATTGGTTGAGCGTAGCCGTGGTCATCGTGGCCGTGTTCAGGCCTTTCATCGAATTGACCCTCGTAAAACCGCCCACCTGATCATTGATATGCAAAATGGCTTCGTTGAGCCGGGCGGCGCCGTGGAAATTCCTCTGGCGCGCGAAATTGTGCCCAACATTAATAAGGTAAGTTCAGAAGTGCGTCGCGCAGGCGGCGTGAATGTGTTCTTGCGTTTTACCTACGATGAAACCGAAGCGACCCCGTGGACGGTTTGGTACAACGTGATTGCATCACCCGAGTCGAAACGGGCGTCTGCCGAGGCTTTTTGGGAGGGTGCGCATGGTCATCAGTTATGGCCTGAGCTTGAGGTGCAAGACGACGATCTGATCGTCAACAAGACGCGTTTCAGTGGTTTTACGCCCGGTACAAGTGAGTTGGATCGAATATTGAAAGAGCGCGGTATCGAGACCGTGATTATTTCCGGCACCATGAGTAATTGCTGCTCGGAAAGTACCGCGCGTGATGCACAGCAAATGAACTACCAGGTGGTGTTTCTGGCGGACGCCAACGCCACGTTAACGGATGAAGAACACAACGCGACCCTGAACAACGTACAAACCTTGTTTGGGGACGTGTTGATGGCCGATGATGTACCGCATTTGTGGCCATAGGGTTAGCGTACGAAATTTGCATGTATACACTACAATTATTGTCCTCAAAAATCTTTTAAGCTATTATCAAATATAGTGTTTATAAAATATAAATGTAACTAACACGTGGTAAGTGGGTGGCGTGCACACAGCACAAGGAGTTGTCAGAAATGACTGAACACACAAAAATCGATCACAGCATGGATAACCTGGACGACACCACGTCCAGTACCTCGGGACCAACGGTATTGGAAAAATCCAAGCCGCGAAGCGAGAAAATGGCTTCAAACAAGGTAGAGTGCAACGCCTGTCCGGTGCTGTGCCAAATTACGGATGGCCGCACGGGTGCCTGTGATCGTTGGGGTAATGAAGACGGCAACTTGGTTCGTATCGACCCCGTTATCCTGATGCGCCGGCTCGACGATACGGGGCTGGCCACGCGCCACGAACCCGTTGCGGGCGACGCCCCCGAGGGCCTGGTGAATGCCCGCACGCGCGATGTTGAGGCGAATGCCGTTTCCGACCCGAACGATTTGTTCGTAAGCGGCATTGGTTCAGGTACCACCTACCCCGATTACAAACCTGCACCGTTCATTGTCTCGTCGAAGGCGAACGACGTGGATATGGTCACTGTGGTCACCGAAGGTATCTTCAGTTATTGCAGCTTCAAGGTCAAAATCGATACTGATCGTTATCTGGGCCCGGAGCAATCGAATATTCGTTTTAAAGGCGAAATTGTCGGCCACGTTACAACCGCGGAATATGGTTCGCAAATGTTGTCATTGGGTGGCGTGCACCACTTAACCGGTGGCAGCAAGAAAGAAGGCCGCATGACCTGCGACATGATGATGGCGTTGGGTAATAAAGAAGCGGTAGAGCTGTCGATCGACGGCGGTGCGCAACTGGTGGTTCAGGCCGGCAAAGCCCCCATTGTCGACGGCGTGGAAGAAAAGCGCATGCGGGTGGGCTGCGGTTCAGCGGCGATCGGCATTTTTGCCAAGCAATGGTTCGGTCACACCGACGAAGTCGTGGTGGTCGACGATCACATTACCGGGGTGCTCAGCGAGCACCAGGCCGGGCGTTGTCTGGATATTCCCCCTACCGGCATCAAAATGAAAGGGCGTAAATCCACACCGGGCCGTTACTTCCAGGTGGCCAACCCCGGTAACGGTTGGGGCGGTACCGACATTTCCGACCCGCTCGCCATTATTGAAGGCTTCAACCCCGACGTGGCCTGGCCGGGCTTGCGTATGTTGATTACGTCCACCACCGGCGAGCATGCTGAATACTACGAGCTTGACGACGACCTGAAACCGCAGCGTAAGCCCATGCCCGATGCATTGCAGAAAACAGTGGAGCGCATCGGTGAAAATTGCGAGCCCTCGCTGGCCAGCGTGCTGTTCCTGGCGGGTGCGGGTGGCTCTTTGCGTGCCGGGGTCACCGAAAACCCCATTTGGCTAACGAACTCCATTAAAACGTCGCTTGTGAACGTAACGTGTGGCGGCGCCCCCGCGTATATCTGGCCGGGTGGCGGCATTACCGTGATGGTCGATGTGCTTCGCATGCCCGACAACTCGTTTGGTTATGTGCCGACACCGGCCATTGTTGCGCCGATCGAGTTTTCCATGAAGCTGGACGACTACACCCGTTTGGGTGGCCATGCCGACGCAGTGCGTTCGATTCAAGACGTTGTGGAAAAAGATCGCCACCGCATTATTGAATGGCACGACGAGAACAGCCCCTGGCCCCTGGGTCGTAAACCCATGCTGGCCTAAGCGGCCCGCGCTACGGGCATGACGCAGCACGCGCTTCAGGAACGCACGCGCAGCGCCCCTTCGGGGGCGTTGTGTGCAACGTTGCCCGATGGCCGCACGCATTTTCAGCATGGCCCGATTGATTTGATTATTGGGGTTGAAGGTGACCCCGACGCGGTTAATGCCGGGTTGGAGCGCGCCTGGGAACGGTTTTCCCAGATATTGCCTGAACTGGTGATCGAGTTGAAAGCCCTGCGCCGGCCTATTCCGAATACATTAGAACCACGCGCATCTTTTCATTCGGCAGTTGCCCAACGCATGTTTGCCGCCTGTTGGCGCCATCGAGCGCAATTCGTCACCCCCATGGCGGCGGTGGCGGGTTCGGTGGCCGATGAAGTGCTGGAAACTTTGTTGGGGCGGCCGGGTGCAATGGTGTCCGGGGCAGATGTGCGCCCTGACTTCCCACGCGCTTACGTAAATAACGGTGGCGATATCGCCTTGCATCTTGCGCCCGGCCGACACTACACCGTGGGCTTGCTTAGTAACCCCGAAGCGATTCATGTTGAAGGCGGCGGCTTGGCGGTAGACGGTCGTTTCACCATTACCCCTGAAATGGGCATTGGCGGGATTGCCACCAGCGGCTGGCGTGGGCGCAGCCAAAGCCTGGGTATTGCCGACAGCGTAACGGTATTTGCACCGCAAGCGGCACAGGCCGACGTGGCCGCCACGCTCATTGCCAACCAGGTGAATGTGTCGCATGATGCCATTGAGCGCGCACCCGCCAACACCTTAAAAGATGACGCAGATTTAGGTGATTTGCCCGTCACAGTGGCCGTAGGGCCATTGCCGCCCGTTGCCATAAAGCAGGCGCTGGATGCAGGTGAAACCGCTGCCCGCGTTATGTTCGAACAGGGCGCTATTTTGGGCGCAGTGTTGGTGTTGCAAGGGCAGGCCCGTTTCATATTGCCGCAAAACATTATTGAAAACGCATTGAACTGATTCTTTAAATTTCCAGGAAAGCAGGAAGGAACGTCATGTCAGACCTTATTGAAGTACGGAACATCCAAACCCAGGTTGAAACGATTTTTCATGAATTCGGGCCGGTGGCTGATAAGCCGTTAATTCGGGGGTCGGTGGCGGCCGTGTTGAAAAACCCCTATGCCGGGCGCTATGAGCCCGACATTGTGCCCATGATGGAAGCCTTGAACCCCGTGGGCCTGGAAATGGCCGAGCGCCTGGTGAAAGCCATGGAAGTCACGCCCGACGATATTGAAAGCTATGGCAAGGGTGCCATAGTGGGTAGTGCCGGCGAACTTGAACACGGTGCGCTCTGGCATGTGCCCGGTGGCTACGCCATGCGCGAACTGTTGGGCTGGAAGGGCGATCGTTCTTCCTACAAACAAGGTCAAAGTTCTGGGCAAAAAGGGTTAGAGATGGGGCGTGCGCTTTCCATTGTGCCTTCAACCAAGAAAGTGGGCGACCCCGGTACGCGTTTAGACGTGCCCCTTACCCACGTTACCGCCAGCTATGTGCGTGGCCATTTCGATGCCATGGAAGTGTGGGTGCCCGGCGCCCCGGCGCGCGACGAAATTGTGTTTGTTTTGGTGATGGCAACTGGTGGGCGCATTCACCAGCGCGTGGGCGGCTTAACACCCGACCAGATCAGCAAGTACGACGGTTTGCGCTAAGCGCGTTAAATAACACGGCGCTCGCAAGTAATCGTGCGTGTTGCCGAAGCGTTTCGCGTTAAAGCCGATTGGTTAAGAATGAGTAGATATTCCGCAAAAAGTAGTGTCAGAACAGACCCGTAAGGAGAGTAAAAATGGCAGCAAAGATTCGCAAGATTGTCGTCACCGTTGACGAAACCCGTATCGAAATGGGCAAGCAAATAAACCCACCCACGCGGCGTGCAGTGGCGGTAGCGGTCATTGAAAACCCGTATGCCGGTAAATATGTTGAAAGTCTCGACGATCTGATTGCCGCGGGCGAAGAGCTGGGCGGTTTGCTGGGAGAAAAGTGCGTACAGGCATTGGGTATTCAGCCCGGTCAGGCGGAAAGCTATGGTAAAGCTGCCATTGTGGGCGAAGCCGGCGAGCTGGAGCATGCCGCTGCGATTTTGCACCCCAAGTTGGGTGCCCCATTGCGTAAAGCCATTGAAAAAGGCGCGGCGCTGGTGCCGTCGTCCAAGAAAATGGGGGGTGTGGGTGCTGCAATCGACGTGCCCCTGGGCCATAAAGATGCGGCCTATGTGCGTACCCATTTCGACGCGGTAGAAGCACGTGTATCCGACGCACCGCGCGCCAATGAAATTGTGGTGGCTGTGGCCGTCACTGATTCCGGCCGCCCCTTGCCGCGCGTAGGCGGGCTCACCAAGGATGAGATCAAAGGCGAAGACGGTTTGCGTTAAATAATGTGCACCGCGCGCTTAATTAAAGGGCGCGGCATATAACAGGAGGAACAACATGGCAGCAGCAGCTCCCGAAGCCAAATCCGGCAAAGTAGTCATTAAAAATATTGGTTTGTTATTGTCGGGTGACCTCGACAACCCCATTCTTGACGCCGACACCATTGTGGTGAACGACGGCCGCATTGCAGCGGTGGGTAAATACAAAGATTGTGATGTGGAAGGTGCCGACCGCGTGATTGATTGCCGGGGTACCACGTTGGCGCCCGGCCTAATCGACTCGCACGTTCACCCCGTAGCGGGCGACTGGACGCCGCGCCAGGGTCAAATCGGCTGGATCGACTCAACCCTGAACGGCGGGGTGACCACCATGATTTCGGCCGGCGAAGTGCATTACCCCGGTCGCCCAAAAGATATTGTGGGCTTGAAGGCGTTGGCGATCACATCGCAGCGTGCCTTTGAAAACGCCCGCCCAGGTGGTGTGAAAGTCTTGGCCGGTGCGCCGGTGATTGAAAAGGGCATGGTCGAGTCCGACTTCAAAGACCTGGCCGACGCGGGTGTGAAGCTGCTGGGTGAAATTGGCCTGGGTAGCGTGAAGGCGGGTGACGAAGCCGCTGAAATGGTGAAATGGGCGCGCAAGTACGGCATTCAAAGCACCATTCACACCGGCGGCCCGTCCATTCCAGGTTCGGGTCTCATCGACAAAGACGTGGTGCTGGAAGCCGACGCCGACATTATCGGCCACATTAACGGCGGTCACACAGCGTTGCCCTATAAACATGTGTGTGAATTGTGTGAGCGTTCAACGCGCGGCATTGAAATTGTGCATAACGGTAATGAGCGCATCGCCATTCTCACGGCGCGTCATGCCCATGAACTGGGCTGTTTGCACCGTGTCATTCTGGGCACCGACGGCCCGGCCGGCTCGGGTGTGCAACCCTTGGGGATTCTGCGTATGATTGCACAGTTGTCCAGCCTGGCCGACATTCCCGCTGAAATTGCGTTCTGTTTTGCCACCGGCAATACGGCCCGCATGCGCGATCTGGACTGCGGCTTGATCGAGGTGGGGCGTGCGGCCGACTTCGTGATTATGGACCGTGCCCAACACACACCGGCCGAGAACATTCTGGAAAGTGTTCAGTTGGGTGATATTCCGGGTATTGGCATGGTTATTATCGACGGTATTGTGCGTTGTCAGCGCAGCCGCAACACACCGCCGGCCACGGAGTTGCCGGTGATTGAAAAGTAAAAAGGGGTGAGGTAGATGTCAGGCGCGTTAAACGGGGTGGTTGTTCTTGATTTGTCCAGAATTCTGGCCGGCCCGTGGTCAACCCAGAACCTGGCCGACCTGGGGGCCGACGTTATTAAAGTCGAGCGCCCGGGCAAGGGCGACGACACCCGCGCCTGGGGCCCCCCCTTTGTGAATACGGCTGAAGGCGAACCCCGCGACGCTGCCTATTACTTCTGCGCCAACCGCGGTAAACGTTCCATTACGTTGGACTTCACCCAGCCCGAGGGCAAGAAAGTATTGCTCGAGTTGGTGGCAAAGGCCGATATTCTGGTTGAAAACTACAAGTTCGGCGGCCTGAAAAAGTATGGCCTGGATTACAACAGCCTGGCCAAGGTGAACCCGAGGCTGATTTACTGTTCCATTACGGGTTTTGGTCATACCGGCCCTTATGCCGAACGCCCCGGTTACGATGCTCTTATTCAGGCCATGGGTGGCTTAATGAGCATTACCGGCGAGCCCGACACCGTACCGGGTGGCGGCCCGCAAAAAGTGGGCGTGGCCGTGGTGGATATTCTGACGGGCCTGTATGCCACATCGGCCATTCTGGCGGCGCTTTATGCGCGTACACAAACCGGCCAGGGGCAGCACATCGACGTGGCGTTGCTCGACGTGCAAGTGGCCTCGCTGGCGAACCAGGCCAGCAATTACCTGTTAAGCGGCAAAGTGCCGGGACGGTTGGGCAGTGCGCACCCGTCTATCGTGCCGTACCAGCCATTTCAATGTGCCGACGGCTACGTTATGTTAGCCATTGGCAACGACACCCAATTCAAAGCCTTTTGCGAAACGGCCGGCTGCGGCGGCTTGGCTGAAGATGAACGCTTCAGCACCAATGCCCAGCGCGTGGCGAATCGCGACCAACTCGTACCTTTGCTACAAGAACGCATGTTGCTGAAAACCATTGATCAATGGTGTCAGCTTGCCATTGAAAACGGTTTCCCCTGCGGGCCCATTAATACGATTGACCGCGTATTCGAAGACCCCCACGTGCAGGCACGCAATATGCGGGTGGAAGTGCCGTCGGAAACGTATGGGTCACTGAATTTAGTGGCCAGCCCCATGAAGTTCTCTGGCACCCCCATTGAATACACCACGCCCCCGCCGACGCTGGGGCAGCATACCGAACAGGTGCTGGGTGAGTTAGGGATTGATGCGCAGACGATTGAGTCGTTGAAAAAGGCCGGCGCGGTTTAGTATCGGTTTTAGCAATAAAATAGAAATATTGCTTTTGCCAATTAATTCATTTAAATTGCTTATAGCGATGTAAATGGATTGAACAATGAATACACTGCCTGGTTCTTTGCAACCTGTTCCTTTACGTACCGAACGTGAAATCAGCGTATTGTTGAATGGCTTGCGCAAGCAACAAAAAATTAGTCAAAAAGAGCTAGGCAAGCGGCTGGGGTTGCAACAGTCACGCGTGTCAGAACTATTGTCTAATCCAACCGCCATGCGGGTCGAGCAATTTATGCAAATACTGGCGATACTGGGCATGCAATTGCAGGTCCAGTCGCGTGATGCCGTATTCGCGGACCCTACTTTGCAAGAGTCCGGGGGTTCAGTTACGCGAAGCAAACCGCAATGGTAGGCGGTGAGTCTGCTTCTTCAACTGCAAGGCCGGGCAGGCCTTCGCAGCGTCGTCGGCTTTCCGTTTGGATGAACGGCGTGCGGGTAGGGTGGTGGGAAACCCGGCGGGGCGTGCAGCCAAGCTCCGACACCTTCGAGTATGACTCGGCGTGGCTGCATCACCCGGCTTTTCGCCCGGTGTCGCTTTCAATGCCGGTGGTAAACGGCATGCTGACACAAAATGGGCCGCACGTTAGGGCCTATTTCGACAACCTGTTGCCCGACAATATCAATATTCGTCGTCGTATCGGCCAGCGTTTTGGGGTAAGCCCCAGCGACTCTTTCGCCCTGTTACGTGAAGTGGGTCGCGATTGCATAGGTGCGCTGCAACTGCTTGAAGATGACGACGAAGCGGCCATGCCAGGGCCGCCGCAAGGCATAACCCTTTCAGAATATGCCTTGGCAGATTATTTCGACTCGGTGTTGTCAGGCGGGCCGTTATTGCATCAAGATAACCCCGACGATTTTCGCATTTCGTTGGCCGGTGCGCAGGAAAAAACGGCATTACTTTGGCACAAAGAGCAGTGGATGTTGCCGCGCGGTACCACGCCCACAACACACATTATCAAGTTTCCATTAGGGCAGGTGGGCGGAAACGCAGCGTTGACCGCGTTGCATTCTGTAGAGAATGAGTGGTTGTGCAGTCGAATATTGCATCATTTCGGTATACCTGTTGCCAACACCGCCATACAAGTTTTGGGTCATCGTAAGGTGTTAGTGGTTGAGCGGTTCGATCGTGATTGGCAAGGCAACGTTTTACTGCGCCTTCCGCAAGAGGATATGTGTCAGGCATTTGGTTTGCCCCCGCATATGAAATATGAAAGGGATGGCGGTCCGGGCATTAACCAAATAGCGCGCTTGTTGGAACAAGGTCATCATGCGCAGGCGGATTTGGCCACATTCTTCCGCGCCCAGGCGTTGTTTTATGCCTTAGCGGCAACCGATGGGCACGCGAAAAATTTCAGTGTGTACCTTGATCGCGGTGGTGCTTATTTTTTAACGCCGCTTTACGATGTTATTTCGTTGTTGCCGCTGGTTCAGTCGCCCGGTTTTCCCGATTTCCATTTGCGTCGGTTGAAGTTATCCATGGCATGGGCACAAGGTAAAAAACGCCACTACGACTTATTCAACATGCGCTTGCGCCATTTAACGGGTGGCGTTGACACAATTAACAAGTGGATAGACGAATTAAACGACAAAGCGTCAATTGCAATTGCCAAGGTTGAGCAGGACATTCATAACCATGCTCCCGACATGCCTGCGAGCTTATTTGAAAACATTGCGCTTACCTGCAAGGTGCGACTTCACGATTTGGTAACCCGGTATCGCACTTAAATTTTCAAATTTACGTTTTCAGGCCAGGCTTTAGCACAGACTGCATCAGCAAATCGCTAATGTACTTGGCCCAATGTTCCACTTCTTTCGGGTCCATTAAGTCGGCCGCCAGGAACGCCGAAAACGTGTAGCGGTTGGAAATATAAAAGTAGCCCAGCGCCGTCATGGCCATATACAAATGTTCGCAATCGACGTCGTTGCGAAACAAGCCTTTCTTTTGGCCTTCTTCAATGACATTGCGCAAAATCGAAATGGCCGGGCCTGCGTACTGGTCGGCGCTTTTCGACTTGGCAATGTGCTTTCCCTTATTCAGGTTTTCTGCATTCAGCAGTACGATGAGTTCGGGGTTTTCAATGTAGTAACGAAACGGAAACTGAATAATGGTGCGTAACGACTCAACCGGGTCGTTCATATCCAGGTCCAGATTCTTTTCCGCTTCGAAAATATCTTTATAAGCCTCTTCCAGTACCGCAACAAACAGTTTTTCCTTGCTGCCGAAGTAATAGTAAATAAGGCTGTCGTACGATTTGGCCGCTTTCGAGATTTTATCCACCCGCGCCCCGCCGTAGCCGTCGCGCGCAAAAATCTTTTTAGCCGCTTTCAGAATATTTTCCCGCGTGGTTTTAGATGACCGTGTGCGCCCCTTCTTGCGTGGTGTGCCGGCCTCTTCGGCGCTGGCCGCAAGGTTAATGGTTGAAGCCATAACGTCGTCGTCTTTGCGTGTCATGAATAAGTTGAAAGTTTAAGCCTGAAGGACCTAGTTTACAGCGTGAACCAAGGGAATGAAAAAATATTTTGCCATGTTGAGCCTATTCGGTATATGATTCATTTATGTAGTGAACACTAAATAAATAAACCAGCACTCACCGGAGATGCATCATGGCTGAATACGTACTGAACACCTGGTATCCCATTGCCTGGTCACGCGACATTACCAATAGCCTCACTCAACGCCGTATTGTTGAAAAAGATGTGGTTATGTACCGCAATAGTCACGGCAAAGTGGTGGCGCAACTCGACATCTGCCCGCACCGTATGATGCCGCTTTCCATGGGTCGCCTGAAAGGCGATGCCATTCAATGTGGCTACCACGGCATGGAGTTCGACTGCTCCGGTAAATGCGTGCGCATTCCAGGTCAGGAAAAAATTCCCGCCGGCGCCAAGGTAACGACCTACCCCGTGCATGAGCAAATGGGCTTGGTGTGGATCTGGATGGGCGACGCCGAAAAGGCCGACACCTCGAAGGTATACAACCTCGAGCAATATCACGACCCGGCATGGGATGTGGTGGAAGGTGACGCCTTGCAGATCGACTGCAACTACCTGAATCTGTGCGACAACCTGTGCGACCCGTCGCACGTTAGCTTTGTGCACTTAACCACGCTGGGCAATGCCGCCAGCGAAGATGTGCCGGTGAACTCCGAGCGCACTGAAGACGGCGTGCTGACCTGGCGCTGGGTGATCGACGCGCCGGCTATCCCTATTTTTCAAAAGTTCGGCGGCTTCACCACCAATGTAGACCGCTGGCACTACTACCATTACACCGCCCCCAGCATTGCGGTAATTGACTTTGGCACCGCTAAAACCGGCACCGGTGCGCCCGAGGGCAACCGCGACGACTGCGTGCAAATTTACGCCTGTCACTTCATGACCCCGGTCGATGAAAACACCACGATCGACCACTGGATGCACATTAAGAACTTCAAGGCCGACGCCAAAACCAATGCGGAAATGTCGGCATCGTTCCGCGAAGCCTTCAATGAAGACAAGGTCATTCTGGAAGCCATTCATAAGAACGAACGCGCCTACCCCGACTTCAAAACCACGATGCTGAATCTGGACGCATCGGTTGTACGCATGCGCCGCAAAGTAGACAGCATGATTGAAGAAGAAAAAGCCGGGCGTCAGACAGTGAAAGCAGCTTAAACACAGGGCAAATGAATGAAACCGATTGATGCCGATTTTCCTTTTCTGTTGGGCTGTAACGGTCGCGGCGCGCAACCCTCTTCCTTGAACAACCCTGTTTCGCTGGAAGAGGTCAGCATCGACGAGCAATTCCGGTTGGTGAAAGAATCAGGCGTTTTTGATTATTTCGATCGGATTCCTTTGCGCAGCAATATCAATGAATACCGTCAGGCCATTGAAAAGCATCAGTTGCCCGTGCACACCGCCAGTTGGTTCTACATGCTGGGTCGCGATGAAGCGCTGCTTTCCGACAACCTGAAAATTTGCGCGGAAATTGGCGCCAAAGCGCACAACATCATGACCTTCACGCATCATGCCGACGGCCATGTGATTACCGACGCGGAAATTATTGATCATTACCTGCAGGTATACGACGAAGGCATGAAGTTGGGCGTTGAGCCGGTGTTTGAATTGCATGTGAACATGTGGACGGAAAGCTTCGCCCGCGTGACCCCCATTGCCAAAGCCATTCAGGCGCGCGGCGTACCGTTTCATTACAACATCGATTACAGCCACGTAGCCTTCAAAATCGGTAACCCTGAAGAGCTGGACATTTCCGAGTGCCGTGAAGCAGTGGAATCCGGCGAAATGAAGCTGGACCCCTTTGAACCCGGTTCGCTTCTGGAAGAGTGGTTAAACCTGAATATGGTGAAGTGGACGCAACTGCGCACGGTGGGGCCGAATCAGCCCAAAAACCTGTGGTGGAAAAACGAAGACGGCTCCTACGCGCGTGGCATTCAATACCCCATTACACGCCCGGAACCCGGTGAGTGGCACTCGCAATGGCATGCCTATTTGCTGGAGCCGTCCAAAGAAGCCATTCGCATGGCCATGCGCTATCACATTACCCATGAGAACAGCCCGTTGCGCTATATCACCACCGAAATGATCAACTTGCCCGATTACGGTTTGGGCGCCAAATACAACCTGTTTGAGCAGAACGTGGAATGCGCCAAGTTCATTCGCCGTGCATGGAAAGAAGTGAAAGCCCTGCACCAGGCGGGGTTGGTGCAGTGGCCGTATTACGGGAAGTAATTCGCTGCGGTTGTGCTTTACGTATTAAAGCACCGCATCCAGGCCCTTTCGCTCAAGCAGGTTCAGTAGCTTAAGCGAAGGGCCGCTGGGGCGCTTTTCGCCAATTTCCCATTTCCGGACAGTTGAAGCGCTGGTGTTCAGAACTGAAGCTAATACGGTTTGCGAAAGCTTCAGTTGTTCTCTCAACGCGCGTATTTGTTCGCTACTGTATTGCGGCACTGGGGTTAAACACAAAGTCTGAAATTTTTGTTGCTTGCGTTTGTCGATAAAACCCAGACGGTGCAGGTCGGACGTTGTTTCATGAACGGCATCAAGAATAGCGCTTTTTGTTTTCCGTATCATGAATAATCTCCTGAATGGCGCCGTCGTCAACGGCTTCAATAATCTGGTACTCGGTTAAAGACAATAGTTCAGTAGCTAATGCTTGAAGCGCGTGAAGCTCTGTCATCGTGATGTTGTCTCTCTTGCTCTTTTCAAAACCAAACACAAAAAAATAATGCTGTTTAGATCGTGTCGCGATAAGAGTGCGAAAACCGCCGCGTTTCCCCCTTCCTGGGGCAGGTAGTCTTTTTTTGAAAACACCCCCGCCAAGATTCGCATCTGATAGTCCTAAAACCATCTCGTCGATTGCCTGGGTCGGTGCTTTATCCTGAATGCCAGCTTTCAGTGCCCAGCGGGAAAAGTAACGGGTTTTGAATATTCGGACCATAAAATTATGTCACTTAGTGGCATATATATCAACTGATCCAATTTAGTTAAACTTGTTGCTGTAATGCTGGTTTGGCGCTGTTTTGATCTATTCGTAGAAGTATTAAGACAAAAACAATATCGTTTGAACCAGCGTTGGGCATGGGGCAACCCGTTGTCCCGCTTTGAGGTTTTCGGGCGCAATTTCGGTAACCTGGCGCTGTTATAGTCAGCAATTCTGTTTTCTTAACGCACCAATTCCGCTCGTTTTTACACGCCCCCATCTAATGACGACCTCATCCATTCGCGCCCACCTGAACACGCAATACCGTCAGGCCGACAAAATTATGTTGCCGGTACTGTGGCTGCTATTCATTATGGCGCTGGCACTTACCCCCTGGTACGCCACCTACACGCCTGCGTTATTGGTGGGCTTGCCGGCTGCGGCTATTCCTACGGTCTTCATCTTTTTGCGCCCGGGCGCGCGCATTACGCGCTCGTTGGTGGCCGTTGCACTTATGGTGCTCAGTGCCTTGCATATTCATCAAGCCGCCGGGGTAACTGAATTGCACTTCGGCATTTTTGTTCTGCTGGCAGTGCTGCTGTGTTATCGCGACTGGTTTGTGATTGTTGTGGCCGCCGTGGTAATTGCGGTTCATCACCTCAGTTTCAACTATCTGCAAGAGTGGGGGTGGGGTGTTTATTGCTTTACCGAGCCCGGCTTTGGGCGTGTGTTGGCGCATGCAGGTTACGTGGTGGCGGAAACAATAGCGCTTTGTATTATTGCCGAATGGATGCGGCGCGATGCCTTGCAGTCGGCCGAACTGCGCGCCATGGTGGACGGCCTGGCCGGCCGCAAAGGGCAAATTAATCTGGCGCCTGCGCAACAGGCTCCCCGCTCTGCCGCGGCGTTGGCATTGCATGGCGCTTTGCAATCTACGTTTAAAGCCATTAACCGAGTCAACCACGGTGCGCAGTCTATCGATCAGGCCAGCGCGCAAATAGTGCGTTCGGCAGGCCAAGTGCACGATGGCGCTGTGAATCAGTCGCGTGCAGTGGGTCATGTATTGGACAATGTGGGCACCTTAACCGACGCAGTCCATGCGAACCAGCAGTTTGCCGGCGACACCAGCCGCAAGGTGCAGGCAGCCAATACGCTGGCCAACAATGGCAACCAGGCGATGGGCGAAACGGTGGATACCATGCGCGCGATTAATGCATTGTCTACCCAAATTGCCGACATTACCGGCGTGATCGACGGCATTGCCTTTCAAACGAATATCTTGGCCTTGAACGCCTCGGTTGAAGCGGCACGTGCCGGTGAGCAAGGTCGTGGGTTTGCCGTGGTGGCATCCGAGGTGCGCAGCCTGGCCCAGCGCAGTGCCGACGCAGCCAAGGAAATTCGCACGCTTATTGACGATTCCGTAGCGCAAATTTCAACGGGCACTGAACGGGTGGAAAACACCGGCAAGCTTATGGCAGAGCTGGTGAACAGTGTGCAAGAAGTGGCGCATGCCTTTAAAGATTTCGCCAATGCCAGTCAGGATCAGGGCAGTCGCTTGTTGGAAGTGGGCCGGTCGGTCGCTGACATTAATACCATTGTGGAGCAGAACCTGACGCAAGCCGCGCAAATGCGTGATGCAGCTGAGGTGTTGCAGGGTCAATCGGAAGCGCTGGCCGATGCAGTCGCTGTTTTTGCGTTGGGTCGCGATGGCGGCATCGTTTCTCGCTTTGAAGACAATACGCAACCTGCAATGAATAATGCGCTAGGCTGGGCATGAACCGTTATACTTTAACGTTCTAAACTCGGCTCTTATCATGTCTACAATTCTGGTTACCGGCGGCGCCGGTTTTATTGGCTCGGCTTTGGTGCGCTTCTTAATCAACCACACCGAACACCACGTGGTGAATGTCGACAAGCTAACTTACGCCGGTAATTTAGAGTCGCTGGAGTCGGTGTCGCACAGCCCGCGTTATACATTTGAACAAGTCGATATTTGCGACCGCGCTGCCCTGGATCGCGTGTTTCAATCTTATCAGCCCGCTGCGGTCATGCACCTGGCGGCCGAATCGCATGTAGACCGCTCCATCGATGGCCCGGCAGCGTTTATTGAAACCAATATTGTCGGCACCTACACATTGCTGGAAGCGGCCCGTGCCCATTGGTTGGGTTTGAACGATACCCAACGCACCACCTTTCGCTTTCACCACGTTTCCACCGACGAAGTGTATGGCGACCTGCCGGAAGACCCGTCGGTGTTGTTTACCGAAGCCACACCCTATGCGCCCAGCTCGCCGTATTCGGCCGGCAAAGCCAGTTCCGACCACCTGGTGCGCGCCTGGATGCGCACCTATGGCTTGCCGGTGGTGGTCACCAATTGCTCCAACAACTATGGGCCTTATCACTTCCCGGAAAAGCTTATTCCTTTGGTGATACTGAACGCTCTGGAAGGGAAGCCTTTACCCGTGTACGGCCAGGGCCAACAGATACGCGACTGGCTTTATGTGGAAGACCATGCACGGGCCTTATATAAAGTCGTATCTGAAGGCAAAGTAGGTGAAACCTACAACATTGGTGGCCACAATGAAAAGCGCAATTTGGATGTTGTGCACACCATTTGCGACTTGCTTGATGAGCTCAGCCCCAACACGCGCCCGCAAACCGATAACGGTGAAACCCAATCGCATCGCAGCCTGATTACGTTTGTGGCCGACCGCCCGGGGCACGACATGCGTTATGCCATTGATGCCGGAAAGATTCAGCGCGAACTGGGTTGGGTGCCGCAGGAAACGTTTGAGACGGGCCTGCGTAAAACCGTGCAATGGTATTTGCAGAACCGCGTGTGGTGTGAACACGTGCAAGATGGTTCGTATCAGCGGCAACGGTTAGGGCAAGGTTAGGGACGTAAAATAGTAAGAATTCTGGTCAACGTTTTATTGGGATCCTTTTTAAAGCGCGTGTCCTGGCTAAGCTGTTCACTCACGAGATCTATTGCACGTTCAATTCGATTAGTTGCTTCGCAGGCAAACTCTTGTTGAACGCCAAATTTTTCTGCAAATTTGATCAAGTTATCGGTCGATGGGAATGTGTGGGTTTTATTCATCTTAAGCGCCAGTTCGCGATCAAGATCGGGGTAAATTGCGGTACAAACCACATCGTATACAGGGCTTGGCAAAATCGCGCTGCCCGGGTCTTCATACACCAGGCCGAAGTTCTTTAAATGCGCGTCCCCGTCTTTTAGTAAAGCGGAAAGGGCGATTCTCTCAAACATTGCTTGGTTGGCCGCTTCATTCGCACAATAGGTGTTCACAATGCGCATGATGGATTCGTACGAGCCCAGGTATTTCTGACTTGCGTTCAAACCGGCCAGTACGGCCATATCTTCAAAGCCCAGGGGTTTGCCGGACGGGTCTCGGTCGAAGCGCTCAACAATAAAGCGTGTGGCGTCATCAGAAAGCCAAAACCGTGGCACATTCAGGTTGGCCTCGCGGGCTACTGACATACAAAAATACTCGTTAAGACTTAACCCGGGGAACTCCTTTCCGGCTTCCTTGACAATGACACTGGGGGTGAGAAGCGAGGTTTTGTTCGTTCGTTCCGTTGTAACGTGGGTTGGAACGATAATTTTTGGCTGCGCGCCCGACAGGCTCGAGCGAAGGGCATATTTTGCCATCAGGCGGCCAAAATACGATTGGTCCTGCTCATGTAGAAGTTGTTCGATTGTTTCAGGCGAGGGGGGAGCCAAATCAAGCTCGGGATGTTCATACGAGACTCGACCGACTTGAAGCCCCTGCGAGAGCGCCAAAAAAAGTAGCTTGTTCGGAATACCGGCGCGACTCATGGCATCTTCGATATACAAGCGCAAATAACCCTCCGGCTCATTCATAGAGAAGACCCCAAACAGATCGCCACTGGCGTAGCTGCGGGTTCGAAAAGGGAGTCCAAGCGAAACTTCGCGTGCTTTGTTCGACTGCGCGTTTACATCGTAGGTGAACGCGTACACGCTTTCCTTAGCCAACACACCGGCGTAATCAACCGATGTGTACACATTTAATTGCGGGCGTCTCTTAATAAGGCCGCTAACATGCGAATACCACTCGGTGGAGCTCGTCTCAGTCATCGTCGTCATTCAAGAAAATTTCACGGGCATTTTCCCAGGTTGGACGTATCGTTTCGGACAAGGTCAATGTAAACCCAAGGGCATGGGCGAGTTTATGCACTTCGTCGATGCCGACGTTTTCGCCTTTCTCGATCCGAATAACCAGTTTTCGATTGATGCCTGCTCGCGAAGCGGCTTGCGCCTGGGTTAACGCGCGCTCCACACGTGCTTGTTTAAGCTTGCGCCCGAAATGAGCAGATAATTCCAACATTAATGTCCTAAATAAGTCACTTATTCATATTATTAACTTTAAAAGTGACAAATACAAGACTTTTTGGTTTGGACAGCTTAATAACCGGCTTCTTTTTGATGTCGAACGGCAAGAATGACTGAGTCGTGTCCGTTGAAATGGTACAGCACAACATAGCCGCTACCTCCGAAGTCGATTATCCACTCGCGGAAGTTGGGATCAAGATCGTCTAGCGGGCGCCCTGCCTCTGGTTGTGCCTCCAGCATTTTTACACCATGTCGAATAGCAGTAATCGCGCGTTGTGCCGCAGCTTTGTTTTTTGGCGCTAAAAATCGGTAAAGGCGTTGGGTGTCTGCCAACGCGGCGGGGGACCACATTAGTCGTGACACTTAGGTGGCTCCGTGTCGAGGCCTGCTTCAAGTTTTTCCAGCCATGCGTCGGCCTCATCGGATGTTAAGTGTTGTCCATTTTCTTGATAGTTTTGCCAGGCACGCAAGGCATCTTGTTTGAAGGCTTCACGTTTTTCCTCTTGATCGACATAATGTCGAATTGCCTCGCGCATGATCCAGTGGGCAGAGCGATGCCGTGCTTTTGCAAGATTTTGAATGCGATTCTTTAGATCGTCATCCAGCTTTACTGTCGTGGCCATGGTATTTATATATTAGTTAAAAGTACTACCTTTAACTAATATAGTCGTCATGCCGGTTGGGCGCAAGTGTCGTGAGGAAAAAGGGCTACGTTTTCGCGATTTGCTTAACCGGCTAATCAGCCCCGCTTAACCGCTTTTACGTCTAACCGTTTTTCCAGCAAGTTCAGGTCTTCGCGCAATTGACGCATCGTTTCGTCGATGCTGTCGTTGCGCAGTCGTCGCTCCTCGCCCCTTACCACGGCGTTCAGTGCCAGGTTGGCAATGCCGTTTACCACTTGCTCAAGGGAAATGGCCCCTTTCGGGTTGAACCACCAGGCCCCCCAGTTGCACATGCCCAAAAGCGCAAACGCGGTCACTTTGGGCTCAACGTCGCGAAACTGTCCGGCTTTAATGCCCGCTTCAATGGCCGTTACGAAACGGTCCAGTACCAGACGCCGCGAGGCTTCCGCCTTCTTGCGCAACGTGGGAGTTAGGTGTTCTTCGTTGCGTTCGACAACCCGAAACTGTAAAGGGTGGCTCAGCACCAGCCTGGCGTGGCCACGAACCAGTTCAGCCAATGCGTCGCTGGGGTCGCGTTGCTGTTCAAGTGTGTTGGCGGCAATTTTTCCCGCCATTTCCGTGATTTCCGAGGTAAGCGCGCGAAGAATATCGCCTTTGTTACGAAAGTAGTAATAAATGGCTGTGCGTGTGACCCCCATTGCTTCCGCAATATCACCCATGCTGGTGCCTTGGAAACCACGTTGAATAAACAACGTAGATGCGGCTTCCAGTATCGACTCTTGCAACAGCTCCCTGCGGGAGGATTTTGCACTGACACGAGGGGGTTTGGGCATAAGTTAATCGCAGTTTTAGATCAATAAGAAGCTTGATTATAGAAGTCGAGCCGAGTGCTTCATCTAAGTGTTTTCCACTATAAAGACAATTATTTCACACATATGTCAAATTTTTTGATTAGAATTTAATCAGAAGGAGACAAGGTATGGACTCGAACAAAGATCGCGATGCATCAAAAGCGCCTGTGCATGGGGCGGGGCAGGTGACAGCAGGGTTTCTGAATACGGACTGGACCCCGCGTGACTTGCCTGCCGATGCAAGCACGCGCAATGTAGTGTTGCGCACGCAAGACCAAGCCGCTACAGGCGGCGCGTTGTATTGCCCGCCAAACGGTGCTGATACCGTGGTGTGCATCATGCATCCGCGTGAATTCATGGCGTGTCATTATCTGGTTCCCGACATTGTTTCGGCAGGCTATGCCGCGTGGTCGCAGTGGCCGCGTTCCGTGGGTAACGACTTGCGCCTTGAGCACGAAATTGCGCTTTTCGATGTGGCGGCCTCCATGGCTTATCTGCGCGAAGCCGGTTTTCGCAATGTCGTGTTCTTGGGCAACTCGGGTGGAAGTGGTCTTTACAGTCTTTACATTCAACAAGCTGCCTTGCCGCCATCGCAACGCATCGCCAGAACACCGGCAGGCCGCCCCACCGGCCTAGCTGAATTGGAAATGCCGCAAGCCCAGGGCATGATCTTCGTTGCGCCGCATCCGGGCCAAGGTGCGTTGCTGATGCAGTGCATCGACCCATCGGTTACCGATGAGAAAGACCCTTTTTCCGTTGATTCTGCGCTTGACCCTTTTAGCGATAAAAACGGTTACCGCTCACCCAAGGAAGGCGCCACGTATGCGCCTGAATTCATAGAACGATATCGCCAGGCGCAGTATGAGCGAGTGCAGCGGCTTGATGCCATTGCACACGAACTTGTAGCGCAGCGGATGGCGGCCAGAAAGAGAGTTAAGTCAGCGGGCGCGACGCAGCATGACAAGAAAATGGCGGCTCATACGCCCGTTATGACCGTATGGCGCACCGATGCCGACCTCAACTGTTTCGATTTGTCGCTTGATCCATCCGACAGAAAGCCGGGCTCTCTATGGGGTAACAATCCTTTGGCGTCCAATTACGGTTCGGTGGGGTTCGCCCGTTTGTGCTCACCGGAAAGCTGGCTATCGACCTGGTCGGGTATCTCTTCGAACGCATTATTGGAAAAAACCTTACCGGCCCTGACTCAGCCAACGTTGTTAATTGAGTACACGGGCGACCAGGCTTGTTTCCCGTCAACTATCAGGAAAATTTTCAATGACATCGCGGCAACTGATAAACAGCATGAGCGTGTTAAAGGCGACCATCACGGCCGCGCGTTGAGCTCAGAAGATGAAGCGGGCCGCTATATTGCCGGCCGCTTAATTCAGGATTGGTTGAAAGCACGCTTTCCCCGAAAAGCGTAAAGCCCAATCGCAAACATGAGTCTTCGTTGAAGTGATTCACGATTCAAGTAAGGAATAGATCAATGAGCACAGCATTAAACCGTCTGGTTCTCAAAGGCGTTGACCACACCGCACGACCCACCTGGAAGCTAAAGGAAACGGTCGAGTTCTATCGCGACAAGTTGGGCTTGCCTCTAATTCACACTATTTCGGCAAGAGGGTGGGGACCCAGCACGCACCCCGACTTTTTGCATTTCTTTTTCGATAGCGGACAAGGCAGCACCATCGCCTTTTTCTACTACCTCGGCACGCGGGCCCCTGAAACCATGCAAGGCCGTGAGCATGCCAAGCCGTGGCCGGAGGACTTTGTGACCGATGCCACACACACTGCCTGGTTGGTTGAAACCGAAGAAGAGTTACATGCGTGGAAAGAGCAACTGCAAGAAAAGGGTGTTGAAGTGTCGGTGGAAACGCGGCATGAGGTGATTGAGTCCATTTACTTTCGTGACCCCAACGGCTATTTCCTGGAAATCAGTCGCAAATTGCGTCCCCTGGACTCCGGCGATTACAACGATGCAGCACGTACCCTGGAAGCCGCTATTGAACTGGAAACAGAGCGCCAGGGTGGTGTTGCGGACATTGCCTCTATTGATGAGGTTTGGCGTCGTAAGGCGAGGAATTTACTAGAGACTGCGCCGGACAACAGCGTTTGTTTGCCGGTACTTAAAGTGCCGGAGTTCGAGCCGTTGGTTCAGGCGGCAAAAGAAAATCTCGACTGTGAGCTTACGGATTTCAGCGAGGAATATTGGTTAATCAAATCGAGTGGCCCCATCGAGTTCGGACGCAAAGCATTGGGTTTGAAGCCGGCACTTTGGTACGGCCTTTTTACAAGTGGGATTCACGGAAACATTACGGTTTTTGATCGCGACATCGTGCGCATTGAACCTTAAAAAAGCAAGGAAGAGACACGTGCAAGAGATATGCAATCCTATTGCCGGGGTGGTTTATCAGAGCGATGAGAAAGCGGCTTATTACCTAGACAATGGCGCCTGGATGAACAGCACGGTGGGTGACGCATTACGCGCCACTGCGGCGCGTTACCCGAATCGGCCCGCTTTCATCAGCGATGAGCAAACCATTACCTTTCAGGAGCTGGATGAAAAAACCGACCTGATTGGCGCGGCACTACTGGACATGGGGCTAACGCCGGGAGACCGGGCCATGTTTCAGTTGGGAACGAACATTGAAACGGTTTTAGTGGCTCATGCCTGCCATAAAGCGGGGATCATACCCGTTTGCACTATTCCACAATATCGCGAAGTGGAAATAGGTGCGCTGGGCCGAAAAAGTGGGGCTAAGGCACATTTTGTGCAGGCGGACTTCAGTCAGTTCGATCTGGTTGAGTTTGCCCTAAGGATGCGCGAAGAGAATCCGGCAATCGAGCACATAGTGGTGGTTCGGGGCAAGGCGCCTCAGGGTACAACCGCATTCGATACGCTGCTCGGTCGAATGCCGTTAAGCGACGCTCGCGAGCGATTAAAGGCCGTTAATCTGGGCTCCCGAGACGTGCTGACTTTCCAGTTGTCCGGCGGGTCCACCGGTTTGCCAAAAATTATTCCCCGGTTTCACGGTGAGTATTTGGGCCATAGTGCAGCTTTTTCTCATTGCTACAAAATAAGCAGTGACTCGCGCATTATCTGGTCGCTTCCGATTATTCATAACGCAGGCCAGTTATATGCGCTCATGCCCCCTGTTGTGTTGGGCCTGACGTCGGTATTGATGCCTAAAGTCGATATCGAGCGTATGTTGCAGCTGATCGAGGAACACAAGGTAACGCATGGGCTGTCTATTGGCCCTATTGCACCGCAGTTGATTGCCTATAAGAACATCGGGCAACACGACATTTCATCGTTACAGTTGTTTGTCACGATGAGTCGTTCAGGCAAACTGGAAGAGCATTTGGGTATACCGTGCTCAAACCTTTTTGGTATTACGGAAGGTTTATTGATGGGCTGCGCGCCAGACGAGCCCGAGTTTGCGCGCCATCACACCCAAGGCGCCTCCGGCTGCCCGTTCGATGAAGTTCGTGTGCTGGATCCTGAAAGTGAAAAACCGATCGAGCCCGGCACGATGGGTGAGCTTTGCTTTCGTGGGCCGTCCAGCTTGCTTGCTTATTATGGCGACGACGAGGCAACTGCGAAATCACTGACCTCCGATGGATTCTTCCGTACCGGCGACATGGTGATTGAGCATGTTGTAGATGGTAAATCCTACTTCGCGTTCCAGGGTCGCTTGCGCGACAACATTAATCGTGGCGGTGAAAAAATTGGCTGCGAAGAAGTGGAAGGGTTCATTAGTCGCCATCCTTCGGTGTCCGACGCAAAACTGGTGGCCATGCCCGACCCTTTCTACGGAGAAAAAGCCTGTGCGTATCTGATTCTGCATGAGGGGCGCGATGCGCCAAGCGTGAAATCGCTGGCCGAATTTCTTACCGCGCAAGGCCTGGCAAAGTTCAAGTGTCCTGAGCGTATTGAAATTGTTGATTCTTACCCCGTCACGCGCGTAGGCAAGGTCGACAAAGTCGCCATGCGCAAAGACATTGCCGACAAGCTGGCCGCAGAACAAACAGCAAACGACGGGGTGCAAAGTGATTAGCACTGAGTACGTTGTTTCAGAGCAGCCTTTCACGGTGCGTCGAACGGTGAAGTGGGGCCAGTGTGATCCCGCCGGGGTTGTGTATACGGTGGTCTTCGCCGAATACGTTATTTCAACAGCCGAGCTTTTTTATGGCTGTTTGTTCGGGCAAGGGCCGCAACAGGCAAAAGACAAATATCAATTCGGTACGCCCACACGCGGCCTAACATTTGATTTTCGCAAATCGCTACGCCCCGATCAGCAGTTCGATACCGAGGTGCGTGTAGGGCGAATCGGCACCAGTACTTATCAGCTATTAATGCATGCCCGCGATATGGAGGGTGACACCGTCTTCACTGCGTGTTTAACCCCGATTTGCATTGTAAGAGGGCAGCGCGAATCGATACCCATACCCGAATACTTCAAAGAAAAACTGAAGGCGCATCAAACTTCCGATGCACCGTAATCCTTGCAGTTGATATTCCCTATATGAGGAGACAAACCATGAAAAGAAATTTAAAAGCCGTATTGGCTGTGTCGCTGGCCGCTCTGGCCTTTCAGGCACATGCTGAAGACAAGATCAAACTTGGATTCATCGCTGCGCTAAGCGGGCCGTTGGGCGTGTTGGGTGCGGAACAACAACGAGGCCTCGACCTCGCGCTTGAGCATTTGAATAATCGGTTGGGTGGTCGTGAGGTGGAGCTCTATACGGCCGATTCTCGCGCCGTACCCGGCGTGGCGGTGCAGGAAATCTCCAAACTGGTTGATAAAGAAAATGTCGACGTTATTACCGGCGGCACCGCGTCGAATGAAATTATGGCAATGGTCAAACCTATTGAAGCTGCCGGGCTGACGTTGTTGGGCACGAATGGGGGGCCTTCTCCTTTAGCGGGCAAAGACTGCACGCCTAACTACTACAGCATTGCGTTTCAGAACGATCAGTGGAGCGAAGCCATGGGTCGTTACATGAATGAGCAGGGAATCAAGCGCGCCTACTTTATCGGCATGGATTACCAGGCAGGCTGGGATCACGTTGGCGGTGCCGAACGCACCTTTAAAGGTGAAAACCTCGGGAAGATTTTCACACCCCAGTCGCAACTTGATTTCTCGGCCGAGTTGGCACAAATTCGTGCGGCCAAACCTGAAGCTGTATTCGCGTTCTATCCCGGTAGCGCGGCCGTTGCATTTGTAAAGCAGTACGCACAGTCGGGCCTGGATATTCCTTTGTTCTCCAGCGCGGGGGTTGATACCTTATTCTTGCCTGCGTTCGATGATGCAGCCATAGGTTCGGTGTTCTCCAGTCACTACAACGCGGGAATTGAAAATGAAGCCAACAAGCAATTTGTAGCGGATTTCACCAAAGAGTTCGGTCGTAAGCCTTCTTTGTATGCCGCTTCACAGTACGACGCAATCATGCTGCTGGATAAGGTCGTTGCCCAGCTCCCAGCCGGAGAAATCGATCGCAAAAAGCTGCAGGAATTAATCGGCTCTACGCCGTTTACCAGCGTTCGCGGCGATTTCAAATTCAACCACAATCATATGCCTATTCAGAACATCTACGCCCAGAGGATCGAAAAGGGTGAAGATGGAAAACTCGCTCTGAACTTGATTGGCGTGGCATCCGAGAATGTGGAAGATCGCTACGCCGCCGAATGCCCAATGGGCAAATAACGGCGGCTTAGGGGATCGGCAATGAGTTTCTCGATACTGCTCGAGCAGTTATTTAATGGCTTTCAGTATGGCATGTTGCTGTTCTTGATGGCTATTGGGGTCACGCTGGTGTTTGGTGTGATGCGGCTGGTGAACCTGGCCCACGGTTCCATGTTCATGGTGGGGGGGTACCTTGCCAGCGCTGCTGCGCAAGCCACCGGTTCATTTTGGCTGGCCGCCTTGTGTGCCCTGGTAGGGGCGGCCATTATGGCGGCCGTTATCGAGATATTGATTGTTCGTCCCTTATACCGGCGCGGGCATCTGGATCAACTGCTGGCAACGTTCGGCGTGACGTTAACGCTGAACGAACTCATTGTCGTGATTTGGGGGCGTGCGCCGGTATTTGTGAGCATTCCCGACATACTGGACGGGCATACTGAAATGCTTGGTTTTCCTTACCCGGTTTATCGACTGGCGATTACCGGGGTGGCGATTTTGGCTGGGCTGATCCTGATGTGGCTGGTTGCCAAAACCCGTTTTGGCATGTTGGTTCGTGCAGGCGCCGACAACCGTACGATGGTGGCAGGCTTGGGTGTAAACGTAACGGTGCTGTACACACTTGTGTTTGCGCTGGCAGCGCTTCTGGCTGCCTTGGCCGGCATGATGTCGGGCCCGCTTATCGCCATGCAGCCGGGGGTGGGTGACCCCATCCTTATCTTAACGTTAACCGTTGTGTGCATTGGTGGCTTTGGGTCGTTGAAAGGGGCTTTGGTGGCGTCGTTGCTGGTGGGCTTGCTTGACACGTTTGGCCGCATTTTCGCACCACAATGGTTTGGCGCTGCAGGCAATGCCTTGGCCAACATGCTGGTGTATGTATTGATGGCGGCCGTTTTGTATTACCGCCCTGCGGGGCTTTTCACCACGCGGGGAGGCCACTCATGAGCAAAATATTCAATACTGCATTCAGGCGAAGCTGGATTCTTTGGTTGCTATTGGCGCTGGTGGTGTTGTTGCCTTTTTCGGGTGAAACGTACTACATCAAGCTCGTGACCCGAATGTTGATTTTTGCCATTGCGGCATTAAGCCTCGACCTTCTGGTGGGTTATTTGGGCCTGGTCAGTTTCGGGCATGCGGCGTTCTTGGCTATTGGTGCCTATACCGTGGGCATCATGGCTTCAATGGGCTATGCATCGGTCTGGATCGTGTGGCCTTTAGCCATGCTACTGGGCGCTTTGTTCGCCTTGTTCGTGGGCTTTATTTCTTTGCGTTGCAGCGGTTTGTACTTTATTTTCATTACGCTGGCTTTTGCGCAAATGGTGTTCTACGGCGCGCAAAGTTTGCGTGCTTACGGCGGCGACGACGGCTTTCCCCTTGAGACCGCAAGTACGCTTCTTCCCAGTGTGCCACTATCGAACCCCATTACGTTGTTTTATGCCAGCTTGGTCATTTTGCTGGCATGTCTTTACCTTAGTCGACGTTTGGTGAATTCGCCTTTTGGGCGTATCGCGGTGGCCACGCGCGATAACGAAACGCGTGTTCACGCGGTGGGGGTCGACCCTTATCCCTACAAGCTGGTGATGTTCGTTGTGTCGGGCGCGGTGGCAACTCTGGCCGGGGCGCTCATGGCGAATTTAACGTCATACATTGCTCCGGGTTATGTGAATTGGCTGGTATCCGGCGAGTTGCTGGTAATGGTGATTCTGGGTTCAGTGGGTACGTTGGTGGGGCCTATTCTGGGTGCGGCTGTCTTTGTGGGCTTTGAACATATGCTGTCCGACCTTACCGAGCATTGGATGCTGATTTTCGGCCCCTTGATTGTGTTTCGGGTGTTGTTCCTGAAGAACGGAATCTATGGTTTGTTTTCCCGCACGCGAAGTGCCGAACTGTCGGCAGATCGGGCGGCTTCGGGAGGCCACTGATGAATACGACACCATTACTTGAAATTAAGAACCTGAAGAAATCTTATGGTGCTTTAACTGTTACCGATGATGTTTCGTTAACCGTTGAAAAAGGTGAAATTCACGCTTTGATAGGCCCCAACGGCGCGGGGAAAACCACCTTGGTTGGGCAATTGTCAGGTTTGGTGCCGTCGGATTCCGGACGCATTTATTTCGAAGGCAAGGATATTACAGGCCTGACGACCGCTGAACGTGCTCAATTGGGTCTGGGGCGCTCGTTCCAGATCACCAGCGTGTTCCCCACATTAAGCGCACTTGAAAATGTTGCGCTTGTGGTTCGCGCGCATGCCGGGCTTGGCTTTCACTTCTGGAAGGCCGCGCATCGGTACGAAGCGGCGCAGAAAAAAGCATCTGAATGGTTAGCCAAAGTAGGCTTGGCACAAGCCGGTGACGGCCCCTGTGCTGAGCTTGCTCACGGTGAGTTAAGGCAACTTGAACTGGCCATGGCATTGGCGGCCAACCCGCAATTGCTCGTTCTCGATGAGCCAATGGCGGGCTTGGGGCCGACGGAGTCCCAACAAATGGTTCAACTATTGGCCGAGTTAAAGCAGCATTATGGGGTGTTGCTGATTGAGCACGATATGGATGCCGTGTTTTCCCTGGCGGACCGCATTTCCGTTCTGGTGTCCGGTCGCGTTGTGTTTAGTGGTTCGGTTGATGAGGTACGCGAAAGCGAGGTGGTCCAGCGTGCTTACCTGGGGGATAACGATGAATAATCCGCAAAAGCGCGCAAAAGCGATGTTGTCTGTGAAGGACGTTGACAGCGGGTATGGTCGCGGACAAGTGCTGTTCGATGTGTCTTTAACGATTGGTGAAGGCGAAGTTGTTTCGCTCATGGGTAAAAACGGCATGGGGAAAACAACATTGATTCGCACCATTATGGGCATGCTCACGGTGCGCAAGGGCGAGATCCATTTTAATTCGCGTTTAACGCGCGGCATGGCCATGCATCGTATTGCCGCCATGGGTTTGGGGTGGGTGCCCGAAGGGCGGTTGATCTTTCCCAGTTTGAGTGTTGAAGAAAATCTGGTTGCCACGGCGGTTAAGCGCAAAGGTTTAAACCATAGCTGGACGTTGGACTCCGTGTATGAGTTGTTCCCGCGACTGCGTGAACGACGCTTTAACGGCGGTGGCCAATTGTCGGGCGGTGAACAGCAAATGTTGGCGATTGGCCGCGCACTCATGACGAATCCCAAGTTGTTGATTCTCGACGAGGCGACCGAAGGGTTGGCGCCCAGGATTCGACAGGAGATTTGGCAGACGCTGGCGCAGGTAAAAAACACCGGGCAATCGATTCTGGTGGTTGATAAAGATGTAAAGGCGTTATCGAAATTGGCTGACAGGCATTACATGATCGAAAAGGGTCGCATTGCCTGGCAGGGCGACACAGACATGCTAATGGCCGATACGCAACGCGTTCAGCGTTATGTGGGCGTTTGATTGAGAGGGTTTTATGAAGATTGCAGTTGTGGGCGGCGGACCCGCTGGTATGTATTTTTCGTTGCTGATGAAAAAGCGCGATGCAAGTCACGACATTACCGTATATGAACAGAACCCGGCAGGTGCAACGTACGGTTGGGGTGTTGTCTTTTCCGATGTTGCTTTAGGTTTTCTGAAGCAAGCCGACGCAGAGTTTTATCAAAAATTTACGGCAAGCCACGAGCGCTGTGATTATATGGAAGTAGTGCATAAAGACGTGCACGTGCAGCTGCGCAACAACCATTTTTCGCGTGCCTCCCGTATCGACTTGCTTAAGGTCTTGCAAGACGAGTGCAAGTCGGTTGGGGTTAACTTCAAATTCGATACGCGGGTGGATGATATTGGCGTACTGGACGAGGCCGATTTAATTGTGGGTGCCGACGGCGCAAACAGCGGCGTTCGAACCCAGTTCGCTGAGCATTTCAAACCGCATTTTGAAAAGCGGCGAAACAAATTTGCATGGTATGGCACACACCAGCTTTTCCATGCGGTTTCATTAATCTTTCGGGAAACGGAGTATGGGGTCTTCATTGCACATTGTTATCAGTACAGTAAAGACTTAAGCACCTTCCTGATTGAGGTGGATCCTGACACCTGGAAGCGGGCCGGGCTCGATGTCATGTCGGATGAAGATAGCCAGCGTTTTTGCGAGCAGGTATTTGCCAGGGATTTGGGAAGTAACGGCTTACTATCCAATCGTTCGACTTGGTTCTCTGCCAATATCGTCAGCAACGAAAATTGGTCTTACAAGAATATTGTGCTGCTGGGCGATGCCTTGCGAACCGTGCATTTTTCTTTGGGATCGGGTACTCGCATGGCCATGCAGGATGCCATCGCGCTGTATGAAGCCGTGAATTTACACGGGAAAGATTTGCCGTCCGCCTTCACCCACTTCGAAAAACTGCGTCGTACTTCGTCAGCCAATTTTCAAACGGCAGCGGCAAGAAGTCTGGATTGGTATGAGTCGGTTGATCGGAAAATGCATCTGGATCCGGTGGTGTTTGCCTACGACTATATGCGCCGAACCGGGCGTGTTAGCCATGAAGACTTGAAAGAGCGCGATCCAGGCTTTATAGCCCGTTATGAAGCATTAACGGGGGAGGCGGTAGCCTAACCGCGCCCCTCAATCATGCAACCCGCACTCCCGCTTTAATCCAAAGAACCGCGTTTCCTCTTCGGTCATGTCGCCCGTAAGGGGAACGCTGGTGTGCCAGTCGCCTACCGACACATAGCCTTGTTCCCACAACGGGTGGTAGGGCAAGTCGTGTTCAGTCAGGTAGCGATGAATATCACGGTTGGTCCAGTCGATTAACGGGTACACCTTGTAGCGGCCGTCTTTGCGCTGTTCCACCACCGGGCGGTCGGCGCGTGATTTGGCTTGTTCGCGGCGCAGGCCGGCGAACCAGGTGCCCACGTTTAGGTCGTTCAAGGCCCGTTCCATGGGTTCGACTTTCATGAGGCGGTTGTAGTGGTCCAGCCCTTCCACGCCGTTTTCCCATAGCTTCCCGTAAACGCTTTCCAGGCGGGCCGGTGTCCAGGCCGGTGCCACCACTTTCAGGTTCAGTTTCAGGCGCTCGGTTAAGGTTTTGGCGAATTGGTAGGTTTCGGGGAAAAGGTAACCGGTGTCGATAAACAGTACGGGCATCTCGGGCCGAATTTGTTTAACCAAATGCAGCAGAACGGCCGATTGAATACCGAAGCTGGAGGTCAGGATGAACTGACCGGGCAGGTTTTCCAGGGCCCAGTGAACACGCTCCGCGGCGGACCAGGATTCAAGTTGTTCTGGAGAGTCAAGGGTCATGGTGTCGTACATGAAAGGTGCTCCAATTTAGTTAAGTTTAGCGGTTGCGCGTTCAGGGGTATCTTGGTTCATAACCGATTTAAACCATGCCAGGTCTTTTCCAAGCGCAACGACATCACCCACCACAATCAGTGCGGGCGATTGCAGGTTGTATTCGCCGGCCTGTTCCGCCATGTTTGCAACGCGTGCATGTATGACGCGTTGTGTTTTCAGCGTGGCGTTTTCAATAAAAGCGACGGCGGTGTCGGGCGACTGCCCGTGATGCAGCAATTGCGTTTGCAGTGCTGCAATTTGCTTCACCCCCATGTAGAACACCAGCGTTTGACCCGGTTGGGTCAAAGCGGGCCAGTTTTCAATATCGTGCCCAGGGCGGCGGTGGGCGGTTAGCAGCCGAACCGATTGGGCGTGATCGCGGTGGGTTAAGGGAATACCGGCGTATGCGGCGCCGGCCAGCGCAGCCGTTAAGCCTGGTACGACGCGGTAGGCAATACCGTGTGCGCGCAGGAATTGCAGCTCTTCTCCGCCGCGACCGAATATAAAGGGGTCGCCGCCTTTCAGGCGCACCACGTGCAAGCCTTGTTCGGCGTAGTGTTTCATTAGGGTGTGAATACGATCCTGCGTCGCATCCTGGTTCTCACCGGCTTTCTTGCCTACGGAAATGCACTGCGCGTCGCGGCGGGCCAACGCCAGAATATCGGCACCCACCAACCGGTCGTGCAGAATGACATCGGCTTCATTTAGCGCGCGTTGGGCGTTCAGGGTGAGTAAACCGGGGTCGCCGGGGCCGGCGCCCACCAGGGTTACCAGGCCTTGGGCCGACTCTTGGGCTTGTTTCAACGCCGACAACAACATAAATTCGGCTTGCGCCAGGTTGCCCGAACGCAACTCATGGCTTACCGGGCCGTCGAGCAACCAGTTATAAAACTGCCGCCTTTGCGGCAATGATGGGCGCGCGCGGCGAATGGCCGGGCGATAGCGTTCAGTCATGGCCATCAGTGTGCTCAGGCTGGGGTCGAGTAAGGTTTCAATACGTTCGCGTATGCGTCGGGCGATGACGGGGGCATGGCCGCCCGACGAGATCGCGACCCTTAAATCGCCTCGCTCAACCATGGCCGGTACCTGAAAGGCGCAGAGTTCACGGGTGTCTACGACGTTGACGGGAATACGCTGTTGCTCAGCTTCGTGGGCAATGCGTTCATTCAGCTCGCGGTCTTGCGTGGCGGCGATCACCAACCAGGCATCATTCAGCCATTCGGTTTGATACGGCCCTTGATGTAAGGTGAAGTGCGCCTCAGTGCCCGCTTGCGTCAATGTCAGCACCGTTTCGCTGAAATGAATCGCCCCAATATGAATCTTGGCATTCGTTCCAAGCAACAGGCGTATCTTGCGTGCGGCCACTTCACCTGCACCCACGACCAATACCTTCTTGCCGGCCAGATTCATGAAGACCGGAAATAGTTTCGGGTTATCGCTCATGCCGCCACCTCTTGAGTTCGCACGATAAAGTCACCGAAACCTTCGTTAGATGCGCGTTCAGCAGCATAGCGACCCAGCAGCTCATCCAGCGTAGCCAGAATTTGAGGCTCGTCGATGTTTTCAGCGTAAATGCGGTTCAGTCGGCTCCCTTGGGCATTGGCCCCCAGGCGCAAATCGTAGCGGCCGGGCGCGCGACCCACTAAAGCAATTTCAGCCAAATAAGGCCGGGAGCAACCATTTGGGCAGCCCGACAGGCGCAGCGTAATGGGCGTGTTGCGCAGGCCATGCTTGTCGAGTAACGCTTCCATCTTGGGCAACAGTTCGGGCAGATAGCGTTCGCTTTCCGCCATGGCCAGGCCGCATGTGGGCAAGGCCACGCAGGCAATGCTGTGTTGGCGTAAGGCACTGAATGTTTCACCGGTGTTCAGGCCGTATTTTTTAATCAAAGCGTTAATGCGTTTGCGGTCGGCGCTTTTCACATTGGCAATGACCACGTTCTGGTTGCACGTGAGCAGAAACTCTCCTGTATGAATTTTGGCTATTTCCCGCAAGCCGGTTTGCCACAGTCGCTGCGTATTTTGTGCTTGCGTATCGGCATCCCACAACCGACCTGACTCGACATGCAAGCCCAGATGCCACAAATCGTTGTCACCCTTGAACCAGCCATAGTGATCGTGATTGCTTTGAAACGTGAATTCGCGCTCAGGGGCCAGAGTGAACCCCGCCAGGGCCTGCAGCTTTTCCACAAACGCCGTCAGGCCAATGCGGTCAATCGTGTACTTCAGGCGCGCGTAGCGGCGCTCATCGCGATTACCCAAGTCGCGTTGCAGAATCATCACCGACTCCACGGCGGCAATGACCTGTTCCGGCTTAACAAATCCCACGACGCTACCCACGCGTGGATACGTGGTGGCGTCGCCATGCGAAGCACCCATGCCGCCTCCAATGCTCAGGTTAAAGCCTTCCAGCTTGCCGTCGTTCTCAATGGCAATCAGGCCCACATCTTGCGCGAAGACGTCGACGTCGTTGAAGGGCGGCACAGCAATACCAATTTTGAATTTGCGAGGCAAGTAAGTGGGGCCGTAAAGCGGTTCCGCTTCGGGTTCGGCAGCATTAAACTCCACCTTCTCACCGTCCAGCCATATCTCGTGGTAGGCCCGGGTTTTCGGTAGAAAATAGTCCGACAGCTTTTGCGCCCATTGCGCAATTTCAGCATGCGTGTTCGATAACCATGGGTTAACCGAGCACACCACTTGCCGATTGACGTCGCCGCAGGCCGCAATGGTGGTGGCCAACGCATCGTTAATTGCACGCAAAGTGGGCTTCAAGTTGCGTTTTATGACGCCATGCCATTGAAAAGTTTGCCGGGTCGTAATGCGCAAACCGCGGCCGGCATACTGGCGCGCCAGGTCGTCGAAAGCCAGCCATTGGTCGGGTGATACTACGCCGCCCGCCAGACGCGCACGAATCATGAACGAATATGCCGGCTCCAGTTTTTGTTTACGGCGCTCGTCGCGCAAATCGCGGTCGTCTTGCTGATAGCTACCGTGAAATTTCAACAATTTGTTGTCGTCTTCCGAAATAGCGCCCGTTAATGGGTCGGCCAGTCCTTCTTGAATAGTGCCACGCAGGAGCCGGCTATCGGCCTTCAGTTGTTCCAGCGGTGATAAAGGGGCGGTCATGATTCTTGAGTCCAATCTGTATTTACGTTGACGTTGCGAACGCTGCACGGTTAATTAATAAACATCGCGTGCGTAGCGGCCCTGGGCGGCCAGGTTGTTCAGCCATTCGGATGCCTGCTCTTGCGTGCGACCGCCCTGCTCGCGGGCAATGTCCAGCAATGTTTGATGTACATCTTTGGCCATCCGCGTGGCGTCGCCGCACACATAGACATGGGCGCCGTTTTCAATCCAGTCATACACATCGGCAGCGTGTTCGCGCAAGCGGTCTTGTACATAGATGCGCTGGGCCTGGTCGCGGGAAAAGGCCAGGTCAAGCCGGTGCAGTTCGCCCTTGGCCACGGCCTGCTGCCATTCCGTTTGGTACAGGAAGTCGGTTTGAAAATGCGGGTTCCCGAAGAACAGCCAGTTGCGCCCGGCGGCACCCGCCTCGGTGCGGGCCTGTACAAACGCGCGGAAGGGCGCCACACCGGTGCCCGGCCCAATCATGATGATGTCGCGTTGCGAGTCAGCCGGCAGGCGAAAGCGCTCGTTCTTTTCTATAAACAACGGCACCGATTCACCTTCCTCAAGCTGGCTCAGGAAACGGGTGGTGACGCCCCAGCGCGGCTCTCCGTTCGTGTCGTACGCGATATTGGCAACGGTTAAATGCACTTCTTCGTCCACTACTGATTGCGCCGAGGCAATGGAATACAAGCGGGGAGTAAGTGGCCGAAGGGCCTGAATGAAATCCTGTGCCGTCCATTGCGCCGGGAATTGTTGCAACACATCCAATAGTTGATTGGAGGTGAGCCAGGCGCGCAGGTTGGCACTGTTTTCCGGTGCCAGCAGAGCGCTTAAACCAAGGCCCTCCGAGGTGTTTTGCTGTTTGCTTGCATGCGCCTCCAGGAAAGGGCGCGTTAATACGGTCAGTTCACGATATTGACGCAACCAGTCGTACACAGAGCGGGTGTCGCCCCCAAATGTGACGGCTTCCTCGCCGTTCAGGCCTGTAGCCTGCAACACCGCCTGAACCAATGCGGGATCCTGCTTGGGCCAGATGCCCAGTGCATCGCCGGGTTCGTAGTGCAGCCCGCTGCCTTCCAGCGACAACTCAATATGGCGAATGTCTTTCACACTGCCACGCCCGATAATCGGCTGATTCAACAACAGCTCTGCCTGGAATGGATGATTGCGGGAATAGGCGAGAGTGCGTGGAACCGGATGCAGCGGTGTCACAGTGGCGCCCGTAGGGCGTTCATTCGGCGCCAAATCGTTGCCGGCCTGTTCCCGCGCATGTGTTACCGCGCTTTCACGCCATGGGTCGCTAACGGTTTCAATGTCCAGGTCGGCCGTGCCTACGGCTTGCAAACGCTGCGCACCCAATTCCGCGAAGCGGGCATCAAGGGTTTTGGCAATGCCGCAGAACTCGGGGTAGCTGGAGTCACCCAGCCCCAGTACGGCATACTGCAGTTCGGGCAGCTTCGGTGCACGGCGACCACTTAGAAATTCAACAAATCCCATTGAGTCGTCCGGCGGATCGCCGTCGCCCTGTGTACTGATGACCACGTACAGCAAGCGTTCATTTTTCAGATCGCGCACGTTGTATTGATCGGCCCGAACCAGGTTGACCGCAAACCCGGCTGTTTGCAGGTCGGCGGCCAGCTGCTCGGCCTGACGTTGTGCATTACCCGTTTGGCTGCCGTACAGCACGGTGACGGTAAGCGACGTTTGCGGCTCGGGTTGCGCCACGGCAGATGCGATAAGCGGGGCGACGACGGCGGCACCTGCTGTTTCAACCGCATTACCATTGCCCTCCAGGCGTGCGTGCCCCTGCCGGTCGCGTTCCTGTGCTATGCCGGCAAAGTAGCCGGAAAGCCAGGTCAGCGCATTGGGGTCCAGTTCGGTTGTTAAGTCGTCCACCTGGCTGCGTTGTGCGGTGGAAAGCAAAGAGGTCGATAACATAAGTTGGGCTGATTCCATGAAAGTGCTTTCATTCTAGGAACCGTTGGCGCCCAACCAAACAACTGAATCGTTATGTTTATATTTTTGTGCTGGTTATATTCTTATTCCTGCGCAGGTTATTTGTTTATGTGTTTTTGAAACAATGCAAAATGTAGAAATTAAATGGCAATTTGCTTCGTTTATTTCATTTATTTCACTTAGTGTATTATTGAGTTTGGGGTCAGATTTCTTTCTGGCCTGTGGGTTATGGATAAGTATGCAAGGAGAAACATATGCGTGCTATTGACAGGGTTCGTGAGGTTTCGCCGCCGCTGAGCCCTAAAGACAAAGAAATGGTGCGAGTTGCTCAGCGGTGCATTATGGCCGCGCTTGATCATTCAAGAGCGGCGTCGATTACATTAACGACGGATAAGGGGGAACACCCAACGGTTGATGTACCGCCTGCTGCATTAAAATTGATTGGTCAACTGTTAGGGGTAATGAGCGAGGGTCGTCCGGTTGTTTTGATGCCAACAGATCAAGAATTCACAACGGTTGAAGCAGCGAATTTTTTGAATGTTTCGCGGCCTTTCGTTATTAAAGAAATAGAGGCCGGCAGGTTGCCGTATAGGAAGGTTGGTTCGCATCGACGAATTGCGTTGGACGATTTGGTTGAGTACGGTCGAAATATGCGTGCCCGACAAGCAAATGCTCTAAAGAGAATGGCAGAAAATGCCCGTGAGCTTGGTTTAGATTACTAATGGCGGGCCACGTTCGTTACACCGCATTGTTAGATGCTTGTGTTTTGTATCCATTAGCAATGGCTGATTCCTTAATGAGTCTGGCGACGGCTGGGTTCTTCGCAGCGAAGTGGACAACAAGAATTGAGGATGAATGGATTAGAGCTATCGAGCGAAATCGACCTGATCTGGTCGGAAAACTGAATGTTCGCCGCGATGCCATGCGTGAAGCGGTCCCTGATTGGGAGGTACCGGAATCTGCATGGTCGCAATTATTTCATGGGATTGTTCTGCCCGACCCTAATGATCGTCATGTTCTTTCAGCCGCTATTGCAGGACATGTTGATTGTATTGTCACTTCTAATTTGCAGGATTTCCCTGCATCGGTTTTGATGGAGTTCGAGCTCGAAGCTGTCGATCCAGATACTTTTATCGTGAATCAGTGGGATTTAGACCCGGTAAATGCAATCGCCGCTTTTAAACGTATGCGCCAGCGACGCAGAAAGCCGGGGTCTACGCCGGCCGAATTTGCCGATGCTCTGGAAAGGGGCGGCTTGCCAACAACTGCGGGACGATTAAGAGACGCATCGGAGTTAATTTAGTGTCTCTTTAAGAGCGATTAACTCAAACCAGCAACTTAACCGCAGTAACCAGCAACACCACCGCCAGCGCAATTTGTATCGCCCGCCCCGGCAACTTTCCGGCCAGCAAGCTGCCCAGCACAATGGCGGGCACCGAGCCGATTAACAGGCTAAGCAGCATGGGCCGGTTCACCATCCCCGCGAACAAATAGCCCAACCCGGCTGCAATTGCCAGCGGAATGGCGTGCACAATGTCGGTGGCCACCAGTTTATGCGGGGTCATGCGCAAGGGGTATAAATACAACAGCATAATGCTGCCCAAAGCACCCGCGCCCACCGACGTTAAGGCCACACACAAACCCAATACTGCACCCCCTGTTATGGTCAGGCCGGGCTGCCAGGCTTTGAATTTCAAAGGATGATCCAGGCGGCGATGGCGGGCGGCGGCTTGCAGTTTCGGTGCGGCCAGCATGCCCAGGGCGGTAATGCCCACTACAATGCCAATGGCGGCGGTTAGCCAATCGAACTTGTGTACTTTAGCGCCTAAGCTTACCCACGCGACGACGGCCAGGGCTACCGGCAGGCTACCCCACCATAAGCGCCGTACGACTTGCCAGTCGACCGTGCCGGATCGTTGGTGAATGCGGGCACCCACCAGTTTGGTAATGGCGGCAAACCATAGGTCGGTGGCAATGGCGGTAGTGGGCGCAACGCCAAAAAACAAGACCAGAATAGGGGTCATCAACGCGCCGCCGCCCACGCCGGTAATGCCCACCACAAAACCGGTTAGCACCCCGGCGACGGTGTAACTTAGGTCAATCATGGTCGGGCTTCTGTGCCGGCGGCTGGGGTGAGGTTAAGTTTGCCGCGTTCAACCGTAACGCTGAACGGGCATCTTCAGCACGGGCGGCCGCGACGAACCATGGGTTCAGCACACTTGCCTTCCCGTAATGTAAAGGTTGGCCGTGTATGTCCAGTACCACGCCACCGGCGCCTTCCAGTACCGCGTGGGCGGCAGCCGTATCCCATTCGCAGGTGGGTCCCAGGCGTGGGTAAAGGTCGGCCTGGCCGCGCACAATAGTGCAAAATTTCAGTGAACTACCAGCCTGCACCAGCTCAACGTCGCCCAATTGCTGAATGAACGTCTGGGTTTCTTCATTCAGATGGCTTTTGCTGGCCACCACGCGCAAGCGGCTCAAGTGTGCCGCTCCCCCCTCGTTGAGGCTACGGCTTTCATTGGCGTCGGCGCTTTCGCCCGAGGGGTCGCCGTCCTCGTCTTCACTACGTAGGCCCTGCAATACCGTTACCACGCTTTTTTCGCGCATGGCCGCCCCTAGTCCCGCTCCACCCCAATAGAACGTATCGTGTGCCGGGGCATATACCATGCCGAACGTGGCCTGACCGTTTTCAATTAACGCAATGTTGACCGTGAAGTCGCCGTTGCGGTTCAGAAATTCTTTTGTGCCGTCCAGCGGGTCCACCAGCCAATAGCAACCCGTGGGTAAGCGCCATGCCAGCGACGCTTCGTCTTCCTCGGAAACCACCGGTACGCCGGGAAATGTAGCGTTCAAACCACGCACTATGCTTTCATGAGCCAGCAAATCGGCCGCGGTTACCGGGCTTTTGTCAGCTTTGCTGCCGGCATTAATGTTTGCCTGCGCATACACACGCAGGATCTGTTTGCCTGCGTCGTAGGCGATTTTTTCAAGTAATGGGGCCAATTCCAGCCCGGCGTTAATGTGTCGCATTATTTGCTTATAGCGAATTAGGGAGTTGAAATGCTAGCAGTGTGCCTTGATAATCACAATACTAAGCTAATAACTGCAAATTACGACAATGCCTGAATCAACTGTTGCCTCTAAAACCCATCCGGCCACTTCTGTGCAAGGGCTCGATCAACCCCAGGTGTGGGATATCGACCTGGCCCATGTCCATTTGGCCGGCGACAACGCCGCGCATACCCGGCGCACCACTGAACGGCGCTTGCATGAACTTAAACTGCTGCCGGCGGAACTGAACGCTGATAATTTGCGTGACGAGCAAGGCCGCGTACCTCGCACCGTGGTGCTGAACTGGGCGCTGGAAAAAATGCGCAGCCAGCGTAAACGCATTCTGTTCGCGCAACTGGCCGATTTACCCACCGGCCTGCCTTGCCTGCACGCCAATGACCCGCGCGGCGCCCGTTTCTGGGTGCCGTTAGGCAACAGTGAAGACACAGTAATCAATGCCCTTGCGCAACTGCAACAGCATATTGGCAAAGACATTGCCGTATTTCCGCACGGTGAACTGGTGGGCCTATTGCGCAACGTATCATCCTCTCAAACAGACACCGGCATCGCCCCTGGCGCCACGCCCACCCTCATACCCAACGGCGTAACCGTGCTTCTTCAAGCCTACCAACCCGTGCTGAATCTGCGCCCGCGCCGCAAAGCCCAGGGTATTGGTGTGTCACCTCACTTAAAGCGCCTGGAAGCGGAAAGTATTCATATTATTCGTGAAGCGGTGGCCGAAGCGCAAAACCCCGCCATGTTGTATTCGGTGGGCAAAGACAGCGGGGTTATGTTGCACCTGGCACGCAAAGCTTTTTATCCCGCGCCGCCGCCGTTTCCGCTGCTGCACGTGGACACCCGCTGGAAGTTTCAGGAAATGTACCTGTTTCGCGACTACATGGCGGCCGAATCGGGCATGGATTTGCTGGTACACATTAACCCGGAGGCCATTGAAAAAGACATTAACCCGTTCGATCACGGTTCCGCTCTGCACACCGACATCACCAAAACCGAAGGCCTGAAGCAAGCGCTGGATAAATACAAATTCGACGTGGTGTTCGGCGGTGCCCGGCGCGATGAAGAAAAGTCGCGCGCCAAAGAACGCGTGTTTTCGTTCCGCACCGCCACCCACCGTTGGGACCCAAAAAACCAGCGCCCTGAACTTTGGAACTTGTACAACACCAAGAAAAACCCCGGCGAGAGTATTCGCGTCTTTCCGTTGTCGAACTGGACCGAGCTGGACATTTGGCAATACATATACCAGGAAGACATTCCCGTGGTGCCCTTGTATTTTTCCGAGCCGCGTCCGGTGGTGGTGCGCGACGACATGATCATGATGGTTGACGACGACCGCTGCCGCCTGTTGCCCGGTGAAGACATTCAAATGAAACCGGTGCGTTTCCGTACCCTGGGCTGCTACCCCCTTACTGGTGCGGTCGAGTCTCAGGCCGACTCGCTCGACGACATTTTGCTGGAACTCATTAACGCGCGCACATCCGAACGTCAGGGTCGCAAAATTGACACCGACAGCGCCGGCAGCATGGAAAAGAAAAAACAGGAAGGATATTTCTAATGGCCCGTTTAAACGAATACACCAGCGCCGCCGATTGGATCGCCCAGCAATCGGGCCACGACCTGTTGCGCTTTATCACCTGCGGCAGTGTCGATGACGGTAAAAGCACCCTGATCGGTCGCCTGCTGTGGGAGTCCAAGCAACTGTTTGATGACCAACTTGCCACGCTGGAAGCCGATTCACGCCGCCACGGCACGCAAGGCGAAGAGATCGACTTCGCGCTGCTGGTGGATGGCCTGGCGGCCGAGCGCGAACAGGGCATTACGATTGATGTGGCCTATCGTTTCTTTGCCACGCAGCATCGTAAATTCATTGTGGCCGACACCCCCGGCCACGAGCAGTACACCCGCAATATGGTCACGGGTGCCTCAACAGCCGACGTGGCGGTGTTGCTGGCCGATGCGCGCCATGGCGTGTTAACCCAAACCCGGCGCCACGCCTTCTTAACGTCGCTGGTGGGCATTCGCCACGTGGTGCTGGCAGTGAACAAAATGGATCTGGTCAACTACAACCAGGCCACATTCAATGAAATAGAAGAAACCTTCAAAACCTTTGCCCAGGCGTTGGGGTTTGAAAGCATCACCGCGATTCCCGTCTCGGCGCTGAAGGGCGACAACATGGTGGAGCGCTCCGCCCATACGGGCTGGTACACCGGCCCCACTTTATTGGGGTACTTGGAAACCGTACCGGTTACGCGTCGCAACGACCAGCAGTTTGTGCTGCCGGTGCAATGGGTGAACCGGCCCGACGCCGGTTTCCGTGGTTTCAGCGGTACCGTCGTGGCCGGCCATATTGAACCCGGCGAAACCGTGCGCGTCACCGCCTCGGGCCAAACCGCCAATGTCGCGCGCATCGTCACCATGGACGGCGACCTGAACAAGGCCCAGGCAGGCGATGCCATTACGCTCACGCTGGATGCCGAAATCGATGCCTCGCGGGGCGACATTCTTACGCGCGCAGACACGCCGTTAAACACAACCGACCAATTCGAAGCCACCATTGTGTGGATGCACGACGACCCGGGCCTGGTCGGGCGCAGCTATGAGATGAAACTGGCCAACCAGTGGGCCGGCGCCACGCTCACCACCATTAAACATCGCATTAACGTGAACACCCTGGCCCATGAAGCCGCCAGGCAGTTGGGCCTGAATGACATTAGCGTATGTAATGTGGCGCTGAGCCGCCCGCTGGCGTTTGATACTTATGCCAATCTGCCCGCGCTGGGCGGCTTCATTCTGGTTGACCGATTCACCCATGCCACCGTTGCGGCGGGCATGATTACCCACAGCCTGCGTCGCGCCCAGAACGTGCATCGCCAGGCGCTAAGCATTACGCGTGAAGACCGCGAACGCCTGAACGGCCACCCCGGTAAAGTCATTTGGTTCACCGGTTTGTCGGGCTCGGGTAAATCCACCATTGCCAATGCCCTGGAAAAGCAATTGCACGAACAGGGCCGCCGCACCTACATTCTGGACGGCGACAATATTCGCCAGGGCCTGAACAAAGACCTGGGCTTTACCGAAGCCGACCGAGTGGAAAATATCCGCCGCATTGCTGAAGTGGCCAAGCTCATGATGGACGCCGGTTTGATCGTCATGACCGCGTTTATTTCGCCCTACCGTCGCGAGCGTGATATGGCGCGCGAACTCATCGGCGAAGAGCGTTTTATGGAAGTGTTCGTGGATACGCCGCTGGAAGTGTGTGAAGCCCGCGATCCCAAAGGCCTCTACAAGCGCGCCCGAAAAGGTGAAATTCCTAACATGACCGGTATCAACAGTGCGTACGAAGCGCCGGAACGACCCGATGTATTGGTGAAAACCGAAAGCGAAGAAATGGGTGCAATTGTGAATAGGCTGGCGGGGCTGTTGTAAGCGGTGCGTTGCGCAAGTTCCATTCCAATATTTATATGACTATAATTTATGCGCATAGCAAGTGCGCAAAAGGAATGAAAATGATAACTACGCACCCCGCTAAGCGTGCGACCAATTTAAGCCTCAGTGTCGACGTTTTAAAGCAAGCAAAGCAATTGGGGATCAATATTTCGCAAGTGTGCGACGCACATTTGCGGGAAATCGTTCGTCTTGAGCAAGCGCGTCGTTGGCGTAACGAGCATGCGGGCTTTATAAACGCCTATAACGAAACCATTGAAAATGAAGGATTACCGCTCGATGAGTGGAGAAGTTTCTAATGGCGCGTTTTGAAGCGTGCTGTTGCTTCATTAACGCATGAGCACGCAAAAATTACGGCTGCGCTCGATTTTTTGTTTCATGGTTCTTGATACGTTGCGTTGCGCACGTGATAGTAAAAGGGCGACGAATTCCTTCGCCGCCCTTTTTATCTGGCCTGTCATGCCGGGGTTCAGGTTTCTTAAATTGTTTTTTTAGATCAGCCCTGCACCTTGGCTGCCGCGGCAAGCACTTCTTCCGCAGTTTTACCCACTTGCTTCAGATAATCGGTGGGGGCGGTGGCCCCTTCGGTATTAATCAATAATATTTTGGATGTTGCGTTGATACCGGCTTCTTTACCTTGCGCGGCGTTTTCGGTGAGTTCAATAAGGGCCGCCAGGCTTGCCGCACCGGAGCCCCCGCTCACAATCGGTACATCGCCGTATTGCCCCTCAGCCAGTATCTTCATGGCTTCAACGGCTTTCGTATCGGACACGGTAATGAAGTAATCGCACGCGGGTTGCAGGAAACGCCACGCCAGCGGAGACGCTTCGCCGCACGCCAGGCCGGCCATTAAAGAGTCGATGTCGCCGGTTGCGCTGGCCGCATGCCCGGCAAGCGCACTTTGGTACAGGCAATCGGCCTGGTTCGGTTCCACCACAATCAGGGTGGGGCGGTTTTTACCGTAGCGCTCCCACAAGTACGCTGTAATACCGGCTGCCATGCCGCCCACGCCGCCTTGCAAAAACACGTGGGTAAACGGCGGCGTATCGGTGTTCTCCGCATCCAGCTGGTCGATGACTTCCGACGGAATCGTGGCGTAACCTTGCATTACGTCGCGGGGAATCTCTTCATAGCCTTCGTAAGAAGTGTCCGACACCACCAGCCAGCCTTCTGTTTTCGATAAAGACTCGGCATGCTCAACCGAGTCATCGTAGTCGCCCGCAACGCGCACAATTTCCGCGCCGTTCGAGGCAATGGCGTTTTCGCGGTCGGCACTCACCTGGCTGCTTAAAACAATCACACAGCGGCATCCAATATCACGCGCGGCAGCAGCCAATGAACAACCGTGGTTCCCGGCAGTGGCGCTGACAACCGTGAAATCTTTAAGCGCCTGCGCGTGTTCGCCTTTGAAAAGCGATTGGGCGGTGAAGCCTGCGTCGGGGAATTTACGCAAGATCAGTCTGATCAGTGCAATTGACGCACCTAAGGCTTTGAAACTGCCTAAAGGAGAGCGTTTCGATTCGTCTTTAAGGAAAACGGCGCCCACCCCTAGCTTTTGGGCCAGGTGTTTCATGGAGACAAGGGGCGTGGGTTCGGCGCTGAGCATGCGCCAGCTTGAAAGCCATTCGCGCGATTCGTTGGCGCATTCAAGATTCATAATTTGCTGCAACTCGGCGGGGTAGTCGGAACGGGTTGCGTTTTTGTTGTGGGTGAACATGACGTCTCCTGTGATGCGTTGTAATTGAGAAAATTATTGGGGCGTGGCATGGGGTGCCTCGTCGAGATAAACGACAACATCGTGTAGCGGCTTGCGAACAAAAGGCTTGCCTGCGTTTGCCGGATATCCCACTGTCAGCATGCCTTGCGGAACCCAGTCTTCAGGCAGGTTCAGCGTTGTTTGAACCAATGTCGGGCAAAACATGGGGGCGCACATCCAGCACGATGAAAGCCCGGACGCTTGCGCGGCAAGCATGATGTTCTGGCCCGCCATGGCAACACTTTGCGTTGCCATGCAGAATTCGTGCCGGCTTCGGTCGGCGTCGCGGTAGCTGTCCATTTCCGCCATCGTCACGCACAGCAGAATGAGCGTGGGCGCGCCGGTAATGCGGGCGAAAGAGCGCGCGACGTCGTTCTTGATGTCGACGGGGTCGTCGTTGTCGGCCATGCGGTCGCGTTCAAGCTTGTCGCCCATGGCTTTGGCCAGCTTGGCTTTTTCCTGGTAGCTGCGAATCACCACAAATCGCCAGGGTTGCCGATTATGCGCCGACGGCGCGGTAACAGCCATTTCCAGCAGCCGGTTAATTGTTGCCACAGGGGGCTGTTCGGGCAGATAGCGCCGCACCGATCGCCGGTTCAATACAACGTCGGTGAAGCGCGCATCAGGCAATGCCTCACCAACGTCGGCATGGTCTTGCGACGGCCGTTCGAGGGTGTCCGTTCTATACATGAGCCACTTCCCGGGGGCGTTTGGCATGTTTGCGCATGAGCGGCACGATGGCCTGAATGGGGGGCTTGGCTTCCCGCGCCCGTTGTTGCAAATGCTCGGGAACGGAGCCGTAGGCAGTGGAACGTTGGCGCGGCGTACGCCCCATCGAAATCAGCAGCGACTCTAACGTGGGCGCCGTCATTTCCTGGCCGTGCGACGCGCCGGCCGAGCGTGAAATGGTTTCGTTCATCAGCGTGCCGCCCAGGTCGTTGGCGCCGGCGTTCAGGCACAGCTCAACACCGGTTACGCCCATTTTCACCCACGAAGCCTGAATGTTCGGTATGTGCGGGTGCAGTGCCAAACGCCCCACCGCGTGCATCAGAATCGCCTCACGGAAAGAGGGGCCTTTGCGTGCGCGCCCCTTTCTGTAAATCGGCGATTCCATATGAACGAACGGCAGCGGCACGAACTCGGTAATGCCGCCGGTTTCCATTTGCAGTTCGCGCAGCAGCAGCAAATGGCGCGCCCAATGCTTGTAGCCTTCAATGTGGCCAAACATAATTGTTGACGTGCTTTTCAGGCCAACCTGATGGGCCGAGCGCATCACCTGCATCCATTGCTGGGTGGTGACTTTATCGATGCAAATAATCTTGCGGATGTCGTCGTCGAGAATTTCAGCCGCGGTGCCCGGCAGTGTCGACAGTCCGCTTTCCTTCAGCATCAACAGGTAGTCTTTCAGCGGCATGTTCAAGGTTTCGGCGCCTTGCCAGATCTCCAGCGGCGAAAACGCATGAATATGCATTTCCGGCACCACCGCTTTCACGGTCTCGCAAATTTCCTTATAGGTTTCACCGGTGTACGAGGGGTGAATGCCGCCTTGCATGCACACTTCGGTAGCGCCACGCTCCCACGCTTCCAGCACACGCCGTTGAATTTCCTCTAACGGCAAGTCATAAGGCTTGCCGCGCAAATCTTCCGCGCCCTTGCCTTTTGCGAATGCACAAAACTGGCAGCGGTAACCGCAGATGTTGGTGTAGTTGATATTGCGATTCACCACAAACGTGACGTCGTTGCCGTTCACGTGGCGGCGTACCTCATCGGCGGCCTGGCAAATGGTGGAAAAAGCGCTGCCATGGGCCTGGAACAGGCGTTCAATGTGACGCTCGGTTAAGGTTCTTCCCGCTTGTGCGCGGCTTAGAATGGCGCTGATCTCGCTGTGCACGGCTGGGCCGCTGCCAGGGGCCTGTTTGGCTTGCCGAACGATTTTTTCAGGGGGCGGAGTTTGGCTGCCGGCCGTCCAGGCGTCGGTGTAAGCCAGGCCATGGCCGTCGCTTAATTGCAGAATACGGGTATGGAAACCGGGGTCGACCCAGTCGGCCAGTTCGCGTACGTATTTTGGATAAACGGTTAAACGTTCGGCCAGAACTTTACCGGCTTTTTCCGTTGCGCTAGAGAGCGCCTCAAGGTGCGGCCAGGGCGCTTCCGGGTTCACGTGATCGGGCGTAATGGGCGAGACGCCGCCCCAGTCGTTAATGCCGGCATCGATTAATTGCTTCAGACCTTCAGGCTGAAGGTTGGGCGGCGCTTGAATATTGGCGTCCGGCCCAAAAATCAAGCGTGCCGCGGCGATTGTCCATAAATGCTCTTCAAGCGACGGCGCTTCGGCGTTGGCCATGAGGGTGCCGGGCTTGGGGCGAAAATTCTGAACAATAATTTCCTGAATGTGCCCGAATTCCTGATCCAGCTTGCGCAAAGCCAGCAGCGAGTCGATGCGTTCGCGCCGGGTTTCGCCAATGCCAATCAGAATGCCCGACGTGAACGGAACCCGGGTTTCACCGGCCAGTCGCAGGGTTTCCAGGCGTGCCTCGGGGTGCTTGTCGGGCGAGCCGTAATGGGCCTGGCCCGGTTCGCACAAACGGGGCGAAACGTTCTCGAGCATAATGCCCTGCGACGCAGAAACCGTGCGCAATTGCAGTAAGTCTTCGCGCGTGAGCAGGCCCGGGTTCACATGCGGAATAAGCCCGGTTTCCTCGTACACCGCCTTGCAGGCTGCAATCAGGTAACTGATGGTGCTGTCGTAACCCATTTCGTCGAGCGCTTCGCGCGCAGCGCGGTAGCGCAACTCGGGTTTGTCACCCAGGGTGAACAAGGCTTCCTTGCAATTGGTTTTGGCGCCCTGGCGGGCGATATCAACAACCTGTTGAATGCTTAGGTAGGGCGCGGGCATTTTGCGCGGCGTTTGCGCAAAGGTGCAGTAATGGCACACATCGCGGCACAACTGGGTAAGCGGAATGAAAACCTTACGAGAGTAGGAAACAACTTCGCCGTGGCCGGCGTCGCGCAATTGGGCCGCTGTCTTGCATAGCGACGAAATCGGTTGGTTAATCAGGTCGTAGGCCGCGCTTTCAGAAAGAGGCGTGTGCATGCGGGAGTTTGAGTTTTGCATAGCAATAATCATCCTTTGTGAATGCTCGAAATGGCCGGCGTTTGTTCGGCATACGGAAAAAACGTACTCGCCAATGAAAAAACGGAGCGCGAAGTTTGGCGTAAACGGTCGGCAATGCCGCTTTGAATTAAAAAGCGATACGTGCGGGTCGGGCTTTCCTGTTGCAGGAAAGAAAGCAAATCAAGGGGCCGGTCGATGTCGTATTGAAGTTGGGGCAGGCTTAACGTGTTCAATTGCGCGCCCGACGAAGCCGCCAACTGGCAGTGCGCCCGGAAACTGTTGTGGCCGAAACAGTTCGGAATAACATCGGGTGGCGAACACAGCATGGCGTTGGTGCCACCGTCTCGCAAGGCCGGCACCAGGGTGACTGACCGCGGTGCGCCATGCCGGCTGATAATGCGGTCAACACTTCGTGTGTCGATACCGGGTACGTCTGCCGGCACCACCAGCATGCCTTCAAAACCAACGCTTTTGAGGGTTTGCGCAGCGCTTGCCACGGCGCCTGAAAGCCCGCCGATAATCGGGTCGTGCAGCGTGTTTACCCCTCTATCGGCGGCAAGCTGCACCGCCTCGGGGTCGCTGGTCATCACATAGACGCCGCTTAATGCCCGGCACTGCGTAAGCGTGTCCATGACATCTTCAAACATGGCTTGGGCAAGAAGCCGCCGCTCGCTGCCCGACAATACCGGCTGTAGCCGCTGTTTGGCATAGCTGAAACTTTTAACGGGTATAACTGCCGCCAGGCGGTGAGCTGTCATACATCCTCGCTCTACTTTGTTTGAGTGGCCTCAAGACGCAATTTGTCAGCGAATTCAAGTGTTGCTTGCGCAAGACTCAAGGCGTCTTCCGGGCTTTTCATCAACGTTTGTGTCACTACAGTGGGAACCGATACGTATGCTGCGTCGAGCTCATCGGCCTGGTCGATGACCAAGCCGTTGATGAAGTCGAGATAAACCTGTGCGATACCGGTGGAATCAACCGGAATTTCGAGCTCTTGCATTATTTTTGCGGCCGGCCCTTTCACTGCTTTGCCGCCAATGAGCGGGGACACCGCCACAACCGGTACTTTTGAAAGACGCAATGCCTCGCGCACACCGTTCATGGCCAGTATGGGTTCGATACTAAGCTGCGGGTTCGACGGGCAAATAACAATGGCGTCCAGTTCGGGGTCGGCCAAACGCGCCATTAAGTCGGCTTGCGGCTGCGCGATGTCGGCCCCGGTATAAGAGAGGCTTTCCACTTTGGGTTTGCCCATTTTGCGGACAAAGTAATCCTGAAAAGCCAGGGCACCCTCGTTGGTGTGAAGCACCGTACGCACCGGGTTGTTGCTCATGGGAATGACTTGGGCGCGAATGCCCAGTTGCCGGCAGATATGCGCGGTAACGTCAGACAACGTTTGGCCCGAGCGCAAGCGGTGGCTGCGTTCAAGGTGCATGGCCAGGTCGCGGTCGCCCAGCGCAAACCAGCTTTCTGCGCCCAGTTCTTTGAGTGACTCAAGGCAATGCCAGGTTTCGTCTGCCCGCCCCCAGCCGCGCTCGCGGTCGTTCTTGTCGGCCAAGGCGTATACAACCGAGTCCAGATCCGGGCATATGTTGAGGCCCAGGTGCTCAAAGTCGTCGCCGGTGTTTACCGTAATAGTGAGGTTGCCGGGTTGCGTAATAAGATCGTTCAGGCCGCGGGCAAGTTTGGCGCCGCCGACACCGCCACACAGGGCCAGCACACGTTTGGATGAGTGAAGGGAAGGTGGGCGGTGATCGGTCATTGCGCTGGGCCTCGTTCCTAACGAAATAAATCTTGATGTCTGGGGCGTAATAAGGTTTGGGCGGAATTGCTTTGCTCTTCCCACTGAAGCCCACGCACGTGAACCACGGGTTGCCCGGCGCTGGTTTGCCCCATAATTAAAGAGGCAGCGGCGGCAATTTCATCGGCAAAAGCAATTTCCGATACGCGCATTGCACGGCCATAGAGGTCGGGTTTTCCAATTAAGCTCAGCAAGCTGGGCAAGCCCGCCGCCCCAAGCGCGACGCCCGTCACACCCATTCTCCATGGGCGCCCGAAACTGTCGTTAATAATGACCCCCACATCGGCATTGAAGTGGCGGTCGAGTGCACTTTTAAGTTGGGCGCATGTTTGATCCGGGTTTTCCGGCAGCAGCAGGGCGTATTCTTCATCGTTGGGGTGATCGATATTCGACTGATCGATACCCGCATTGGCCATGATGTAGCCCAGGCGGTGCTCAACAATTAATACACCTGGGCGCTGCGCAACGATCTCCCGACTTTCAGACAAAATCAGCTCAACCATGCGGCTGTCTTTGTTGATTTCTTCGGCAACCTCAAGCGCCCGGGCAGACGGTTGCACATCGGCCAGGCGCACAAGCCGCCCCTCTGCCTTCGATACGATTTTCTGCGCCAGCACGACCACATCCCGTGTTTCCAATGCAATGCCGTTGTGCTGCAGGCTTTGAATCAGAACCGTGGCCAAATCGTTGTTTGGCTCAATCATGGGGAAGTCGGCCAGCGCGTTCAGGTGAATCGACGTATGAGGCAGGTGGGGCATAACGCGTGCCTTAGCCGTTAATGCCGGTAATTTGAATGCCCGCGCAATCGACCTTGTAACGTTTGTTGATGCCGATCAGCAATGAGGTCATGGCTTCCGCCGCAGCGGCGTTGGCAATGGCCCCGGCATCAATGCCGCGCATACCAATGGGCTCAATTAAAGAAATAACGGTTTTGCGCGATTCAACGTCGTTGCCGGTAACCAGAATATCGCAGGCAATCGGGCCTTCGGCTTGTAGCTTATTGGCACCCACGTTTTGAAAAGCGGAAACGACACGGGCTTTATCGCCAATTTTGTTATGCGCAATCATGCCGGCCGAGCCTTCAGGCGGCAGTTGCACAACCGCTACTTTGGGTGGTACCAGCGGCACGACCGCATCAACAACAATTTTGCCTTCAACAACGTCTTTGATTTCGTCGAGGATGGCATCGTGATTTGAAAACGGTACGGTTAGCACGACAACGTCGGCCGCTTTGGCGGCGTCGTAGTTGCTCATGCCGGTGGGAGCGGGGCCGCCTGCGGCAGGCGTTAAGGCGTTGGCTGCTTCTTGTGCTTTTTCCGCCGTTCTTGAGCCGACAATAACCGGAAAGCCGGCTTGCACCCAACGTTTCGCAAGCCCGGAACCCAAGGCCCCCGTGCCGCCAAGAATCGCAATTTTAGGTTGGTTTTCCATTTGGAGCTCCTGGATAGGTTAGTTAAGCTTCATTTCAGTCAGCGGCAGAATTTTGACTCCGGCAGCTTCCAAACCTTCGCGCACCATGGCGGCCAACGCAACAGCCGTGGGCTCGTCGCCATGCACACATAAAGAATCAACCCGACGTTTTACGCGCTTGCCCGACATCGAAATAATTTCACCTTCGGTCACCATGCGCACCACCTGTTCGGTGGCCACTTTCGGATCTTTAATCACCGACCCGGCCACTGCGCGTGACACCAGGTTGCCGTTGTCGTCGTACAAGCGGTCACAGAAACCTTCGCGTGCCAGCGGCAAATTCAAACGTTCCGCGGCTTTTTCCATTTCGGAACCCGATAGCGCAACGTAAATAAGGTTAGGGTCAACGGTTTTAAGCGCACGGCCAATGGCCATGGCGTAGTCTTCGTCTTCGGCGGCCATGTTGTTCAGTGCGCCGTGGGGCTTCACATGGGTGACTTTCTCACCGGAGTACGCGGCCATGGCTTGCAATGCGCCAATTTGGTAGGCGATCATGTTTTCCAGGTCGCTCGCTTTCATTTGAATGCGGCGGCGGCCAAAGCCCCAGAGGTCGTTAAAACCCGTATGTGCACCGATGCTGACGCCTTCTTTTTTGGCATTTTCCACAACGCGCCGCATGGTGTTGGCGTCGCCCGCGTGGAAGCCGCAAGCAATGTTTGCAGAGCGGATGATTTTCAGAATGGCGTTGTCGTCTCCGATGTCGTATGCACCAAACCCCTCGCCCATATCTGCATTAAGATTTACCGATAAAGTCATTTTGTTTTCCTTCGGGTTGAATGGATAAAACTTTTTTTGATCTTTCTGTTGCGACCAGTATATTGTACTATAGATAGAAAGACAATATGATTCCATCAATCGAAAACCCTAATTCGAATCAAGCCGTTTTCTGAGCGTCTGTAAGGGCGGCAACCTTTGGAGAAGACTGATGACAGTGCAGTTTCTAAGTGCCGGCGACACCGCAATGGTGGTGCAGTTTGGCGAGGTGATTGATCGTGTATTAAGCGATCAGGTGCTGGCTTTAAGTCGGCGGATTCGCGCGCTGAATGTGCCCGGCGTGGTCGATTTGGTGCCCACGTTTCGTTCGCTGCTTATTAATTATGATCCCACGCAAGTGCGTGGCGCGCAGTTGCAGGAAACCCTTAAGGACTTGCTGGAAAGCGAAGACACGGAACCGCAGGCGGTGCGTCAGTGGTCGGTGCCGGTATGCTACGACGGCGAGTATGCGCCCGATTTGCAGGAAGTAGCGCAAACTGCGGGGTTAACGACGGATCAGGTGGTTCAACTGCACGCCGACACGCAGTTTCACGTTTACATGATTGGTTTTGTGCCGGGCTACCCCTATATGGGGGATTTGCCCAAGCAACTGGTGCTGCCTCGGCGCAGTAATCCCCGCACGCGCGTGCCGCCGGGCTCGGTGGCCATTGCGTCAACCATGACGGCCGTATATCCCATTGAAAGTCCGGGGGGGTGGCATCTTATCGGCGCAACACCTATTCGTTTGTTCGATATACGTCATGAGGCGCCCGCTTTGTTCAAGCCGGGCGACAAGGTGCGCTTCAAGCCGGTGGATTCAAATGAGTATCAACGCATTCGCGACGCGGTTGCCGCCGACGAATACGAGGTTAAGTGTGAAGAGGTGACGGTATGAGTAACGGGTTGAAGGTGCTGGACGCCGGGCCTTATTCCACGATTCAGGATATGGGGCGCATGGGTTATCAAGACGTCGGCGTGCCGGTGTCGGGGGCGCTGGACAAGATCAGCGCACGCGTCGCCAACATGCTGGTGGGTAATGACCGCCATTGCCCGGTGTTGGAGATGTTGCTGCAAGGCGTGGCCCTGGAGGTGCAGGCCGATTCCGTGCGTGTTGCGCTGTTCGGTTGCGAGGCCGATCTTACTGTGGAAGGCGCACGCAAGTTCACCGTGCCCGCCGGGCGCAGCGTTCGGCTGATGAAAGGCGATAAGGTGAAGGTGGGGGTACTGGGTCAATCGCTGAGTGCCTATTTGGCGGTTGAAGGCGGCTTCAACCTGCCGGTGCAGCTGGGCAGTGTGTCCACGTATGTACGCGGCGCAATCGGGGGGCTGGAAGGTCGTACCCTAAAGCGCGGCGATTGCCTTCCTTTGGTGCAATCCAGTGCCGATATTCGAGATGAAAAGGCGTTGCTGGAGCCTTTCGATTACGGCTATGAACAACCGGTTCGTGTGGTGCTTGGGCCGCAACATAATTATTTCACCGACAGCGCCATAGAAGGCTTTTTCACTCAGCCGTATGTCGTGTCGGGTCAGGCCGATCGCATGGGGTTTCGTCTTGACGGCCCGGTCATTCAGCATGCAGAAGGTTATGATCTGGTTTCCGACGGCATTGTAAGCGGGGCCATTCAGGTGCCCGGTTCAGGGTTGCCTATTGTCTTGTTGGCCGACGCGCAAACAACCGGGGGGTATCCGAAAATCGCCACCGTGATTTCCACCGATATTCCCATTTTGGGGCGTCGTCGTCCGGGGGCGCAGGTGCATTTCAAACAGGTCACGCTTGACCAGGCCGAAAGCATCGCGTGTGAAACTCAAGCGTGGCTGGAGCAGTTGGAAAGCCACGGCATGCGCAGTTTTGCGCCCGGCGGGGTGATTGATCTTGAGGCGTTAAGGCTGGAAAATTTAAGCAGCGGTGTGAACTAATGCCCCGGCATGCGGTATGAAAATAGGGGTGGTCGCTTGCTTGCATTGCTGAAATTGGACGAAGTTTGCCCTAATATGGGGCAGCAAAGTAAATTTGTTAGTTAATTTGACTTAAAGAGAACAGGGCATGCAAAAAGGACAAGCAGAGAGTTTAAGTGGCCATATCCCCGCTTATATTCAAGTGGCCTCGGCGCTAAGACGGCGTATCGAAACGGGCGAGTGGTTGCCGGGAGAAAAAATCTCTACGCTTGAGGAGCTTGAAGAAGAGTTTCAGCGCGCACGCGTAACCGTCAGGCAGGCGGTGGGTCTGCTGGAAAAAGAAGGGTTACTGAAACGCCAGCAGGGGCGCGGTACGTTTGTGGCCGAGCAAGTTAACGATCGACGCTGGCTCACACTGGAAACGTCGTGGTCGGCCATTATTCGTTCCATTAAACGAAACGTCCCGCGTTTTATTGAAGTGGCCAACCCGCCTTCGCACCCCAGGCTTGCGCCCGATGAAGGCAAACTGGCCGACGAGTACGGTTTCCTGCGCAGCCTTCAGTTGCGCGACGGCCTGCCCTATGCCGTTGTGAACGTGCATATTGAAAAAGGCATTTTCGACAAGTACTACGACGAATTCATGGAGCACACCGCGCTGGCGGTGTTCGATACATTGCGTGGAACGGTTGTTAAACGCGCGCACCAAACCATGACAATCGGCACGGCCGATCCTGAAGTGGCCAATTTATTGGGGGTTTCACTAAGCGCACCTATCGCAGAGTGCCGCTGTGTCGTAACATCGAAAGACGATGTGGTGATTTACGTCGGTGAAATTACGTATCCCAGCGATTGCATCCGTTTGCATATGGATTTGCTGGAAGACGAAACCTCCGCTTCAAGCGAGGTTGAGTTGAGTTCACCCAAACCGCGTCGTCGCAGCAAAAAAGCGGCCTGACTCACCACGGGTCGATATCTTTTGGCGTAATTAGTTTCTTTTTTTCTGGTCTAAGCGTAAACCAGAATATCCTCACCATCATTCTATATTTAGAATGATGGAAAGAACGAACCTTGAGCCATCCTGAAAAGGGGTTCATGACGTTTATTAACAGGAGATTGAAATGTCGAGTCAAGGTGTCGGTAAACGTGTGCTTCGCAAAGAAGACGATCGTTATATGCGGGGCAAAGGCCAGTATGTCGCAGACATAAAGCTGGCCAACATGCAAGATGTGGCTTTTGTGCGCAGCCCGGTTGCACATGCCAAGCTGCTCGATATTCATATCCCCGAACCATTGCGTGAACAGGTCTTCACGGCGGCCGACCTTAGAAACGCCGGCGTGAAACCCATTGTTGCCGACACTGCTCTGGAAGGCTTTCGCTCATCCGAACAGCCCGCGCTGGCCGAAGGCAAGGTGCGTTATGTAGGTGAACTGGTGGCCATGTGCGTTGCCCCCACCCGTGCCGGTGCCGAAGATATCGCCGCTGCCGTTCAGTTGGACTACGAAGAGCAAGACGTGGTTCATGAAATGCTGCAAGGCCGTCAGCCCGATGCGCCCAGGGTGCACGACCATTGGCCCGACAACCTGTTTTTGAAGACCAACATTACGGTGAACTTCGACGGTGTGAAAGACGCCCCGGTGAAAGTCAGCCGTAAAATCCGTACATCCCGACAAGTGATGGCGCCCATGGAAGGGCGAGGCGTTCTGGCCTACTGGGATTCGCGGGTTGAGCAACTCATTGTTTACACCGCCACGCAAATTCCGCACATTGTGCGTACGGGCTTGGCCGAGTGCCTGGGTTTGCCCGAGGGGCAGGTGCGGGTGATTACTCCCGACGTGGGCGGCGGGTTTGGCTACAAAGGTATCTTTTTGCCCGAGGAACTGGCCGTTGCCTGGTTGTGCATGAAATTGGGCCGCCCGGTACGCTGGCTTGAGGATCGCCGCGAACACATTGCCGCCACGGCCAATTGTCGCGAACACTATTACGAGATTACCGGTTACGCCTCGAAGGAAGGCCGGTTGTTGGGCATTGAGTGCGAAGCCACCATCGATTCGGGTGCCTATTCCTCATACCCTTTCTCGGCGTGCCTTGAAGCCGGCCAGGTGGGCAGTATTTTGCCCGGCCCTTACGACTTCCCGTCTTACCACTGCAAAACGTACTCGGTAGCCACCAACAAATGCCCCATTTTGCCGTACCGGGGCGTGGCGCGAACCGGTGTGTGTTTTGCACTTGAACTGTTGCTCGACGACCTGGCGCACGCCGCCGGTGTTGAACCCTACGAATTGCGCATGCAGTCGTTGGTTCGCCCCGAGCAAATGCCGTTCGACAACATCACCAACAAACACTTTGATAGCGGCGACTATCCCGAGGCACTGCGCCAGGCGGTTGAAGCCATCGACCTGCCCGCCATTCGTGAACGCCAGAAAAAGGGCGAGCCCGACGGCCGCCTTATTGGGGTGGGCATGGCGGTGTATTGCGAGCAAGCCGCGCACGGTACCTCGGTGTACGCCGGCTGGGGTATCCCCATGGTGCCGGGCCATGAGTTGGCCACCATGCGCATCACGCCCGACGGCGGTTTGGAAATTCGCATCGGCGCACACTCGCATGGCCAAAGTATGGAAACTACCTTGGCCCAGGTGGCAAATGAAAAGTTGGGCATCGATATCGATCGCATCAAACTCATTCACGGCGATACTGAATACACCCCTTATTCCACCGGCACCTGGGGCTCACGCAGCATGGTGATGTCGGGCGGCGCCGTGGCGCGCGGCGGCGATGAGTTGGTGAAACGGCTGGGTCATATAGGTGCGTTCATGCTGGGCACCGAGCCCGACAAAGTCACTGTTTCCGACGGCATGGTGCATGCGGGCGACAAGAGTGTGTCCATTAGCCAGGTGGCGCACGTGTGGTATCGCCGTCCGCAAGACTTGCCGCCCGAAGCCAATTCAGGCGGTCTTGAAGTTACCGTGGGTTATAAGCCCGGCCGCGATACAGGCACATTCGGTTACGGCGCCCACGTTGCCCTGGTAGCGGTCGATCCTGAGTGCGGCAACGTTGAAATTCTTGATTACGTGATTGTGGAAGACGGCGGCAAACTGGTGAACCCCATGGTGGTCGACGGCCAGATCTATGGCGGCACTGCCCAGGGTATCGGCACGGCGCTGTATGAGGAAATGCCGTTCGACGCCTCGGGTCAGCCTTTGGCCTCCACCTTTGCCGACTACCTGCTGCCCGGGCCAACCGAGGTGCCCGAGCCGCGCTTAATACATATGGAAACGCTATCGCCTTACACCGAGTTTGGTGTCAAGGGAATTGGTGAGAGCGGGGCCATTGCGCCGCCCGCCACCATTGTGAACGCGGTCAACGATGCGTTACGCCCATTAGGGGCAACGCTGTATGTGTCGCCTGTGACGCCGCATCGCGTTCTTGAAGCAATCATGAATGCCCGTGGTGGTGACGGCACCGGCACGGGTTCAGGTTCCAAGATGGCTATGGAGGAAGTATGAAGCCGGCACCTTTAGCGTACGAGCGTGCATCCGATGTTCAGTCGGCGGTTAAGCTGGCGCAGCAAGACGATGTGGTCGTGAAGTTTCTGGCAGGCAGTCAATCGCTGGGCCCCATGTTGAATTTGCGTTTGGTACAGCCCGATTTGCTGGTTGATATCACGCACATTCCCGAGCTGACTCAAGTTGATGAAAACGATGAAGGCATTACGTTCGGCGCCTGTGTAACTCACGCCGACATAGAAGACCTGCGTGTGCCCGACGTGACGCGCGGCGCACTGCCCGCCGTGGCCCGGGGGATTGCCTACCGCGCGGTGCGCAATCGCGGCACGGTGGGTGGCAGTCTGGTGCATGCCGACCCGGCCGCCGATTGGGTGAGCACCCTGGCCGCCGTAGGTGCAACGGTGACCATTGCCGGCCCTTCAGGCACGCGTCGGGTACCGGTGGAAGAGCTCATGGTCAGTGTGTTTGAAACCTCGCTCGAGCCGGGCGAAATACTGGCTTCGGTGCACATTCCGCGTTTTTCGGCGGACGCACGGTGGGGGCATTACAAGATCACACGTAAAACCGGCGAGTTCGCCCATGCGATGGCTGTTTTGTTAAAAGATCCGGCCAGAAATGTGTGCCGTCTTGTGATTGGCGCGATTGAAGCCAAACCCATCGTCATTACCGACGCCTCGGCTTATTTCGATTCGGCCGGTCATTTGAATACCGACAAAATTGAAACGTTATTTGCCGAGTCGGGGCTGAAAGATCCCATCGCCAACAAAATTCATATGACTGCGCTTACGCGTGCAGTTCAGCGAGCTCAACTATGAATACGATTTCTCTTACGGTTAACGGAAAAAAGTACGACAACGTTCAAATCGAACCCAGAACGCATTTGGGTGACGTTTTGCGTGAATCGCTAAGCCTGACGGGCACCCATTTGGGTTGCGAGCATGGCGTGTGCGGTGCGTGCACGGTGTTTGTCGACGGCGTGCCCACACGTTCCTGCATTTCGCTGGCGGCGGCTTGCGACAACGCCGAAGTGGTCACCATCGAAGGCATGAACGATGAGGTCATGGAAGCATTGCGTACGGCTTTTTCCCAAGAGCACGGCTTGCAGTGCGGCTTTTGCACGCCGGGCATGCTGGCTTCCGCGCACGATGTCGTAATGCGTATGCCCCATGCCACCGAGCAAGACATTCGTTACGCCATGAGCGGCAACCTGTGTCGTTGTACGGGTTATGTGGGTATTACCAAAGCCATTCAAAGCGTTATTGAGAAACGTCGCGCCGAAGGCATTACCGAGCCGGTTAACGTTCGCACAAGTCTGGGGCCTGCAGGCGCCGGACATGCGCAAACGCAATCGGCGTCTGCGGGGCCGGCTGCAGTACCCGCCGGGATGGCGGCGGAAGTAAAACGGGTGCGTGCACCTGCCGGCGCCGTTAAGGCACCCGACAGCAGCAAGCCCATGACTCGCATGCAGCAATCATTTACCGTCGATTTCCCGCGCGATGAAGTGTGGGCGTTCTTCGGTCGGTTAGACCAGGTCACCACTTGCCTGCCCGGGGCGTCGCTGTTGTCTGAGCCCACCGCCACGCACGTTGAGCCTCGGCTACGCGTTAAGGTCGGCCCGATTGTGGCCGACTTCGAAGGCGCCGCCGATGTTGAGCGCGACGACGCCAACTATAAGGGCATGATTTACGGCTCCGCCCGCGACACCAAGTCGCCCTCGGCCACGCGCGGCGAAGTGGAATACGTCTTGTCGGAAATCAACCAGGGTGCAAGTACCCGGGTTGATGTGGAAATTGGCTTTGCGTTAACGGGCCCACTGGCGCAATTCAGCCGCTCGGGCATTGTTCAGGATATTGCCAAACGCATGACCGACGCCTTCGCCCAGAATCTGCACGCCCGCCTATCGAACGGCGGGCAGCCGGGGTCAACGGCCAACGAAGTAACGGAACTGAACGCCGGTGCGCTGGTTTTTTCTGTATTGCGCAACCGCGTAACTGCATTTTTCAAGCGCCTGTTTGGGGGGCGTTGATTCACCAGGAAGCATTGCGCAATAAGGCGCCCAATCGCCTTATTGCCTGTGGTTCAGTCTGCAATGGCGCGTTGCTGTCGTGATTGCAGGTTGCATGACTAGTAGTAAGACTTTCAGCGGTACATAGCGGTTTATTCAGATATTAGTAAGAACCACTATATACGGCCTAAAAAAGTTTAGGTACTGTCTTACTATTAGTAGATAGACGGGAAGATAAACCTTCCGCTATATAGCTGTTCTAGCATCACACACACATACACACATGTCTAAGGAGTCGTGCAATGAAACGAAGAAGTCAAATATTTGCTTCTGGTCTTGCAGCAGTGGCAATGTCCTTTTCTATGCTGGGAGCCGCTAACGCGGACACCGTAAAAATCGGTGTGAACCAGCCTCTAACAGGCCCCATCGCCGCATCCGGTAACTATGTTCTTGAGGGGGCAAAAATTGCCGCCGACGAAATCAATGCCGCCGGGGGCGTCAATGGCAACAAAATCGAATTGGTAGTTGAAGACAACAAAGGCAACCCCACCGAATCAGCCAACGTAACGGAAAAGCTGATCGTGCGCGACAAGGTACCCGTCATTTTGGGTGCCTGGGGCTCCACGCTGACTTTGGCCGCCATGCCCAAGCTCATGGAATACAAAGTTCCCATGGTGGTGGAAACCTCCAGCTCGGTGAAAATCACCAAATCGGGTAACCCCTATGTTTTCCGTATTGCACCCACCAGTGCCATTGAGGCCGACAATTTCGTTGAAATGATCGAACCTCTGGGCATTAAAAAAGCCGACATGCTGGTGGTGAATAACGACTGGGGCCGCGGTGCTGCAGCCGAATTCCGCCGTGTTCTGGAAGCGAACGGTGTTGAAGTGGGCAAAGAGCTCATTATGGACGCCGCCGCACAAGACATGACCTCCCAGCTGTCGGAACTTAAAGGCACCGATGCCGACACCCTGTTCGTAACGACTGCGGTGGAACAGTTAACGCTGTTGCTCAAGCAGGCGCAGTCTTTGGGTATGGATCGCCAAATCATCACCACGGGCGGTTCGCAAAACCCCGATCAGTTGATCGACCATGCGGGTTCCGCTGCTGAAGGTTCCAAGCACTTGCTGTTCTTTACGCCTTGGGTACCCGAAGAAGCGGCTAATCCTGAAATGGCAAAAGCGTTTATTGCCGAATGGGAAAAGCGTGGCTTGAACAAGGCCGGCTTAACCGAGAGCTTCCGTGGATACGATGGCATTAAAACCATTGCCGCTGCACTCAAGAAAGTAGAAGGCGAGCCAACTGCAGAAAAAATCACTAAAGCACTTTGGGAAGTTGAACTGCCTGGATTGAACGGCAACATCAAGTTCCGCAAAGACGGCGAGGGCGCCAAAGCCAGTGCCCAATACGATGCCAACACCTATTTGGTTGAAATTAAAGACGGCAAAGTCGTCATGGTTCAGTAAGCCAATGTAGTCGCAAACAGTGTAGGCCTCGGCCTGCACTGTTTGTATGTAACGGCAAATAAGGGTCATGCGCCTCCTTGTTTGCTTCCGGTTAGGCGCGCAGGTGGGGAAGACAGTGGATCAGTTTCTTCAGCACATAGCCAATGCGCTGATACTTGGGGGCACGTATGCGCTTCTGGGTATTGGGCTAACGCTGATTCTTGGCGTTATGAAGGTTGTGAACTTTACCCATGGAGAGCTCTACGCCTTTGGCGGCTTCATGGCTTATTATTTCGTGTCTCATCTTGGCTGGAACTTCTTTATAGCGTTACCTACCGCCATTATGCTGGGCATTTTGTTGGGTGCGCTTATCGAGCGCCTTGTCTTGCGCAGTATGCGGGGTGCGGATATCGACTCAACCATGGTGGCCATGATTGGTTGCTGGATTGCGTTGCAGAACATCTCGTTGCTTATTTGGGGCGGGGTCGCCAAGTCGGTTAGTACACCTTTCCCAACTGAGCCGCTCATGATCGGATCGGTTGCCGTTTCGTGGTTGCGCCTGTTCGTGCTGGTTGCCGCTATCGGGCTCATTATTGCCTCGTATGTGCTGTTGCAGCGCACGTCGCTGGGCAAAGCCATGCGCGCCACCTTTCAAGACTCTTCCACTGCCTCCTTAATGGGCATCAATATTAATTTTATTTACACCGCCACCTTTGCGTTGGGCTCCGGTCTGGCTGCGGCGGCGGGTGCGTTGTTGGGCCCCGTCTTTGTGGTAACGACCACCATGGGCAACCTGGCGGCGCTGAAGGCGTTCTCGATTGTGATTCTCGGCGGCCTGGGTAGTGTGCCTGGTGCCATGATCGGCGGCTTCATTCTTGCCTTCGCGGAAGAGCTGGGCTCCGGCTATATATCGTCGGGATACCGGGATGCCGTTGGTTTTATCTTGATTATTCTGGTGCTGATGTTTAGGCCCACAGGTCTGTTCAAGCCACGTGGGGAGAGGATTGGATGAAAAAGCTCGCACTTACACTTGTTGTACTACTGGTTTTAGTGACCCTGCCTTATTGGCTTTCAGACCAGTACTACCTGCACATTGTCATTACCACGGGCTTGTTCATCGTGGGTGCCATGAGCCTGAACCTGCTGCTGGGTTACACGGGGCAGCTGAACCTGGGGCATATTGCGTTCTTCGGTATCGGGGCCTACGTTAGTGCACTTACGTCACTGGGCTTCGAAATTGCCGCACCGTTCGGCGACGGAACCCTTGTGGTGGAACCCAGCTCACCGTTCCTGGGCTTTGTGCTGGCCACGATTATTGCCGGGTTGTTCGGTTTCATTATCGGGAAGCTGTCATTCAAAATCCGTGGCGCTTACTTCGTCATTGTGACCATCAGTTTTGCCGAGGTCACACGCCTTGTATCGCTGAACTGGGTTGACCTGACGCAAGGGCCGCTGGCGCTGAACAACATTCCCCCCATGGCCTACAACCTGCCGTTCCTGGGCGAGGGTGAACTTTGGTCGAAAACGCCGAATTACTACCTGGTTCTGGCCCTGGCGATTGTGTGCTACATCATTATTCGGCGCATTGTTCAGTCGCGCGTTGGGCGTGCCATGATTGCGCTGCGTGAAAATGAACCGCTTGCCGTATCGGCCGGTATTAACGTTACCCGTTACCTGAACTTCGCAGCGACGACGTCTGCAGCGATGGCCGGCGCGGCGGGTGCGCTGTATGCCCACTACATCCGCATTATTGACCCCGACGTCTTCCTGTTCATCTACACCGTGACCATGGTCATTATGGTGATCACGGGTGGCAAGGGTACTTTGATCGGTCCCATTATCGGCGGCATTATCTTCGGCATCCTGCCGGTTGGCTTGCGCGAAGTGGCCGGCCCGGAAGTGCAGTGGATTGTTTACGGCGTGGCCATGGTGTTAATTGTGATGTTCTTGCCACAAGGTATTGTTCCGGCTATTCAAAAGTGGTGGACACGTAGAACCGGGAGTGAAACATGACTCAACAGAATCAAGAACCCTTATTGAAAGTCAGCAACGTGGCCGTGCATTTCGGCGGCCTGGTCGCCATTGCCGACATGTCTTTCGATTTGTATCCCGGGGAATTGTTAAGCCTGATTGGGCCCAACGGCGCCGGGAAAACCACGGCGTTCAACGTGGTTACCGGCTTTTTCCCGCCTACCAAAGGCACGGTACATTTCCAGGGTGTGAACCTGGGTGACCATAAAACGCATGAAATTGCGGCGATGGGTTTGGTTAGAACCTTTCAACGCACCAGTTTGTTCTCGAATGAAACCGCCTTCGACAACGTGCTAACGGGCCTGCATTTGCAAGGCAAGGCATCGTTCCTGGGCACCATCTTGTCGTTGCCGTCGATGCGGCGTGAAGAGAAAGCTTTGCGCGAGCAAGCGTGGGAATTGCTGGAGTTCGTGGGGCTGGCGCACCGGGCAAACGAGCAAAGTGTTTCCCTGGCGTATGGTGAACAACGGCTGCTGGGTGTGGCTATTGCCATGGCCGCCAAAGCCAAGCTGTTGCTCCTTGATGAACCGGCTGCGGGCATGAACTCGGCGGAAACCCATGTGTTCATGGAGATCCTGGCCAAGATCCGCAAACGAGGTATTTCCATTTTGCTGGTCGAGCATGACATGCCGCTGGTCATGGGCGTTTCCGATCGCGTTATTGTGCTGAACTACGGCAAAATCATTGCCAACGGCACACCGCAAGAAGTTCAGAATAATCCTGACGTGATCGAGGCCTATCTAGGACAAGGGGTTAAACAACATGCTTGAGCTTAAAAATGTGGTTTGCCGATACGGCAAAGTGAATGCGTTGGTCGATGTTTCGTTGTCGGTGCAGCAAAACGAACTGGTCACCATTATTGGCGCCAACGGTGCCGGTAAGTCAACCACCTTGAAGGCCATTTCAGGGTTGTTGCATCCGGTTGAGGGCACCATTCATTTTATGGGTGAAGACATTACCAATGCTTCGGCCCAGCAGATTATTTCCATGGGTATTTCGCACTGCCCCGAAGGGCGGCGTGTGTTCCCTGAAATGACGGTGCACGAGAACCTGGAAATCGGTGCCTATACCCGTAAAGACCGTAACGGTGTAAGCGACGATTACGAAAAAATGTACGACATGTTCCCGCGCCTGAAAGAGCGTCATCTGCAAGCAGCAGGGACGCTTTCCGGGGGCGAGCAACAAATGCTGGCCATTGCCCGTTCGCTTATGTCGCGCCCCAAGCTGATTATGTTCGACGAACCTTCATTGGGTTTGGCGCCCAATATTGTTGAAAAAGTCTTTGAAAATATTCTGCAGGTAAAAGAAAGCGGCACCACCGTATTGATGGTGGAGCAGAACGCGTTTGCCGCGCTGGATATGTGTGACCGTGCTTACTTGTATGAGTCAGGTCGTATGACGCTTACCGGCACGGGTAAGGAAATGATTAACGATCCGCACGTACGCCACGCGTACCTGGGTGGTTAAAGCCGCAAGCCCTGCTTCACGGTGGGGCTTGCAGTATGTTTTTTTAGGTATTATCATACTATCATTAGTACGATAATATTAACAAAGCCGGAATAAGCTATTTGCCCGACCATTCAACATGGTTGGCTCGGAGGAAAAAATGGAAACGTCACCTTATTTGCAACTGCGCGAGCGTCTCCAGAAAAGAGACCGCAGTCTGCGCGAAAAAGTTATGTCTCTTGAAGAGGCCTCGGCGCTGGTGGCCGACGGCAGTCGGGTGGGCGTTGGCGGCAGTACCTTGTCGCGTACGCCCATGGCCATGATCTGGCAACTGATTCGCGACCAGAAAAAAGATTTGTCGGTGTCGCGCTGCATTGTGTCCAGCGAGGGCGACTGGCTTTTCGGTTCGGGTATCTGCAAGGAAATTGAAACCAGTTGGTTCAGCCAGGGCATTGTGTGGGGCATTTCCAAAGTCATGCGCCATTACGCTGAAACCAAAAAAGCCGGCTTTCAGGAATGGTCTCATTTGGGCATGGGCATGCGTTTTCGCGCCGGTGCCATGGGGGTGCCGTTCCTGCCCATGCGTGCCATGCTGGGTTCCGACGTACTGGCGCTTCGCCCCGAACCCAAGCAAATTAATTGTCCCTTCACCGATGAACCTATTTTGCTGGTTCCGGCGTTGAATCCCGACGTGGCGCTTATCCACGTTCAGCGTGCCGATGCCTACGGCAATGCGCAAATCGACGGCTTACCTTTCATGGACGTTGACCTGGCCATGGCGGCCGACAGCGTCATTCTTACCACCGAACGCATTGTGTCGAACGACCAAATCCGTCGTGCGCCCGATCAAACCAAAATTGGTTTCTTCAATGTCGACGCGGTGGTTGAAGTGCCTTTCGGTTCCGCACCGCACGAGTGCACCAACGTGTATGAACCCTTCTTGTCGCACATGGATTACTACACCGACCTGGTGAACAAAGATCCGGTGGAAGGCATGAACGCCTACATTGAAAAATATATTCGTGAACCGAAATCGTGGAATGAATACTTGAAGCTGCTCGGTTTGGAAGAGTTGCTCGACGCGGCCAAACGAGGAAGGAGCCTGTTAAATGACTAATACAACCGCTACCCAATCGCCCCAAGGCAGCCAGGCGGGCAAACGCGATTTCACCGATGCCGAAATCCTTACCGTCATGAGCTCGCGTGTGCTCGACGACGGCAAAGTGGTGTTTGCCGGCGTAGGCATTCCGCTGCTGGCGGCCACGCTGGCACAAATTCTGCGTTGCCCAGGTTTAACAATTTTGTTTGAAGGCGGCGTGGTGGGCCCCTTTGTTGAGCCTGGCAAGCTGCCGCCGTCTACCAACGAACAACGCTGCACCAAACGCGCCAACATGGTCATCAGCAGCACGGAAGTGCTTCTGTTGCTGCAGCGCGGCCATGTTGATATTGGCTTCATGGGCGGTGCGCAAATCGACAAATACGGCAATTTGAACTCTTCGTTCCTGGGCGATGACCCACGCAACCCGAAAGTACGTTTGCCCGGCACCGGCGGCGGCAACGATATTGCCAGCCTCACCAATATGATTGTGGCCATGCGCCATGAGTCACGCCGTTTTGTTGAAGAAGTCGATTTCATCACTAGCCCGGGCTTCCTGAAAGGTGGCACATCGCGTTACGACAGCGGCCTGCGCGCCGGCGGCATGTTCCGGGTTATTACCAACCTGGGTGTGTTCGGGTTCGATGAAAAGACCCGCGCCATGAAAGTGCTGGCTTTGCACGACGGCGTTACGCTGGAAGAGGTTCAAGACAACACCGGTTTTGATTTGCTTTACGACAAAAACGAATTGGGTGTGACTGCGGCGCCTACAGAGCGCGAGTTACAGGCCCTACGAGAGCTGGACCCCGACAGACGTTACATCGCTTAACCCCGGTCACACCAACAGATTATTTAAGGAGAACACCTATGGCTACGCTTCACGGCACTTTTGGCATTGCAGCCCGAAACTTCACCGCTTATCCCACTATTCCTGATGCGCAGGAACTGGTTGAATACGGCGTGCGTATGGAAGAACTGGGTTTTGATTCCCTTTGGGTGTGGGACCACATTCTTTTGGGTGTCGACCCGCACTTCCCGATTCTGGATTCGCTGACCCTGCTTACCGCCATTGCGGCGCGCACCAAGAAAATCAAACTCTCGACCGGCATTCTGGTCTTGCCGCTGCGTAACCCCGTTACGCTGGCCAAGCAGTTATCCACCATGGATCAAATTTCCGGTGGCCGCATGCTGCCGGCCATGGCGGCAGGCTGGTACAAGCGCGAGTTCGATGCCGTCGGCGTACCGTTTGAAAAGCGCGGCCGCATTATGGACGATAACCTCGACATTATGCGTCGCTTCTTTAACGAAGACCTAGTCTCGGGCGATTGGCCCAATCACCGCATTCCTGCCGGCGTTATGTTCCCCAAGCCCGTGCAGAAACCGTTCCCCATTCTAATTGGCGGTTATGCCGATCGCGTACTGAAGCGCGCGGCCACCAACGGCGACGGCTGGCTCACCTACTTCTACAAGCCCGACGCGTTCATTGAGTCCTGGCAGAAAGTGCGTAATTTCGCTGAGGAAGACGGCCGGGATCCCGACACCGTACTGAACGGCAACCAGTTGCCGATTATGGTGGGCGAATCGCGTGCCGCCGTAGAGAAAACCATGATGGATTGGCTGAATGTGGACTTCGATATTGCCCAAGGCAGTATGTCGACCATGGACAGCGCCATTATGGGGAATGTCGACGAGTGTATCGAGCAGCTTAAAGAACACATCGACGCCGGCGTACAAAAACTGATCTTCGTGCCGTACAAGTACCAAATGGATCAGGTTGAAGTCATTGCCAAAGAAATCGTTCCCAAACTGCGTGCTTACGCAGCAGAAAAGCAAAAAGGCTAAGTCGGCCTTACCTGGGCCCGGCGCAACCCTTCAAGCGCCGGGCGTTAACGATAGGTTCCAAGGAATGGATCATGATCGACAAGAATAACGAGGAAGACAATGTTGCAGTTGCCGCATCCGGGGCGGATGCCGGTAACCGGAATGCACTACACGCCGCGCGCAATTTAACGATGCGTGAGCGATTGTCGCTTCTTTTCGATCACGAGCCGTCCTTTATCGGCGAAAACACCGATTATTTGCTGACCGCCACCGGTATGGCGGGCGGCCGGCGCATTTGTGCCGTGTCGCAAGACACCCAGCACTTAGGCAACGGCATGGATGCGGCCGCCTGGCGCCGGGTCGAGCAGGCCACGCAACATGTGCAAAATGAAAACGCGCCTTTGGTGATGGTGTTCGACGGGACCCAAACCCGCCTCGACGGCGGCATTACAGCCTGGTCGTCTTTAGGCCGGCTGGCCGGCACGTTGGCGGCGCATCGTGCATTGAAAGTGGCGCTGGTGGTAGGGCATAACAGTGGCCCCAATGCCTTTTTGGCAGGGCTGTTCGATGTGGTCGTCATGGTGCGAAGCGGGTCATCGCTTACGTTAACCGACGCAAATATTACCAACCGGGTCACCCACACTTCACTGACGGATGACGACTTGGGCGGCTGGAAGGTGCATGCCGATGAAAGCGGCGTGGCCGACCTGGTGTTCAACAACGAAGTACTGGCCCTGCGAGCCATTAAACGATTGTTGCGTGTGGGCACAGAAGCCACAAGCAGCGCCACGCCCCAGGTTGAATCATTGGAGTATTGCGTGGGGTTGGACACCCTGATTCCCGACGATCCGGCACAAAGCTACGATGTCACCGAGGCCTTGCGCCAGGTGAGCGATACCCGTGCCTTTTACGAAGTGGGTGCCGGGGTGGCCCACAATATGGTCACCGCCTTTGTGTCCATCGGCGGCCACTGGGCGGGGGTCATTGCCAACCAGAATAAAACCTTGGCCGGCGCGCTGGATAACGCTGCCTGCCGCAAAGCCGCGCGTTTTGTGCGCTTGTGCAATGCTATGAACGTACCCATCGTCACGCTGGTTGACACACCGGGGTTCGTGCCCGGTTTCGAACAGGAATCCGGCGGGCTGGCCCATACCGTGGCCGACCTGCTGCGACGGTATGCGAAAAGTCATGTGCCGAAAATCACCGTCGTCATCGGCAAAGCCTATGGCGCGGCGGGCATGGCCTTAAGTTCCGCCGCCACGGCCGCCGCCCGCGTGGTGGCCTGGGATAGCGCATCCATGGGGTTGGCGGGCCCGAAGGGCATTAAAGACCTTGCCCCGGCGCAGGCGCAAACCTTGCTGCCGACTCTGGCCGCACCCCATTTGCTGCAAAACGGTGCGCTCGACGCCGTATTGCGTCCCGGCGATACCCGACGTTGGTTGGGGCAAGAGCTGGCGGCTCTTGGCCACGCTTCTGATCGTTGAAACTGACACACAGGGACGCTATGTTTTCAAAAATTCTTATTGCAAATCGCGGCGAGATCGCGTGCAGAATTATTAAAACCGCCCGTCGGATGGGTATTGCAACGGTCGCTGTTTATTCCGATGCCGATCGCCGGGCCTTGCATGTGCAAATGGCCGACGAGGCCGTACACATTGGGCCCGCACCGGCCATTGAGTCGTATCTGGTGGTCGACAAGATTATTGATGCCTGCCTGAAAACCGGCGCCCAGGCGGTTCACCCCGGCTACGGTTTTTTATCGGAACGCGCCTCGTTTGTGAAAGCCTTGTCGCAGGCGGGCATTGTCTTCATTGGCCCGAACGAAAACGCCATTGAAGTCATGGGCGACAAAATCGCCTCGAAGAAATTTGCCAATCTGGCCAAAGTCTCCACCATTCCCGGTTACCTCGGCGTGATTAACGACGGCGATCACGCGGTTCAGGTGGCCCAGGAAATCGGCCTGCCGGTCATGATTAAAGCCTCGGCGGGCGGCGGCGGCAAAGGCATGCGCATTGCGCGCGCCATCGGCGAGGTGGCACAAGGGTTTGAGCGTGCCCGTTCGGAAGCCGCCGCCTCGTTCGGCGACGACCGCGTCTTTATTGAAAAGTTTATTGAAAACCCCCGCCATATTGAAATTCAAGTGCTGGGCGACAAGCACGACAACGTGGTGTATCTGGCGGAACGCGAATGCTCTATTCAGCGCCGCAACCAGAAAGTGCTGGAAGAAGCGCCGTCTTCCTTGCTTGACGACAACACGCGTCGTGAAATGGGTGAGCAGGCAGTGGCCCTGGCGCGCGCGGTGAACTACGACTCGGCCGGTACGGTGGAGTTCGTATGCGGGCAAGACAAGTCATTCTATTTCCTGGAAATGAACACCCGCCTGCAGGTTGAACACCCGGTTACCGAACTGATTACCGGGGTTGACCTGGTGGAACAGATGATACGCGTGGCCGCCGGTGAAACGCTGTCGATTCAGCAAGACGACATCAAGATTAACGGCTGGGCGGTGGAAAGCCGGGTGTATGCCGAAGACCCGGCCAACAACTTCATGCCGGCGGCGGGGCGCTTGCGCACCTATCGCCCGCCTGCTGAAGGGAATGCAAACGGTATTACCGTGCGCAACGATACCGGCGTGTACGAAGGCGGCGAAATCGCCCGCTTCTACGACCCAATGATCGCCAAACTGGTGACACACGCACCCACGCGGGCGCAGGCCATTCACGCCCAATGTGAAGCGCTGGATGCGTTTGCCCTGGAAGGCATTGCCAACAACCTGTCGTTCCTGGCCGCGTTAATGCATCACCCACGCTGGCAAAGCGGCGCGTTATCCACCAACTTTATTGCCGAAGAGTATCCCAACGGTTATAAGCCTGTGGCGCCCCAGGGCGATACTGCGCGCCGCATGGCGATGGCGGCCGCGATCATGGAATGCGGCATTCATCCGGCCGAGCAAGAGGCAAACGCGCCCGCAGCAAACGCGGCCGCGCCGTCCCCCGCTGCGCTATCGCGCGTGGTGCGTTTGGGAGACGAAGATTTCTCTTTAACGCTCACCCCTGTGTCGCCCGACACGTGGCAGATTCAATTCGACGGCGACCCTACCGTGCACACGGTGGCGTCGGGTTGGAAAACCGACGAACCGGTTTGGCAGGGTACTATTAACGACCAAGCGGTGGTGATAGGTGTCGACATCGGCCAGGAGCCGTACTTGCTGTCGCATGCCGGTACGCAGGCCACCGCCTTGGTGTTGACCCCCACGGAAAATGCATTGTTGGCGGTGATGCCGGCAGTGAACGAAGAGCAAGAAAAGCGGTGCCTTGTTTGTCCGATGTCTGCATTGGTGGTTTCCATTGCAGTGAAAGTCGGCGATCAAGTTTCGGCGGGAAGCCCACTGTGCATATTGGAGGCCATGAAAATGGAAGTCAGTGTGGACGCGGAAGAAGACGTAGTCATTTCCCGGATTGAAGTTAAACCAGGTGATCAACTCGCCAGTGGCGATATCATCATGGAGTTTGCCTGAGGCTATTATGCAAATTGGAGTTCCATTAGAAACGGTAGCGGGCGAGCGGCGGGTTGCCGCCACCCCCGAAACGGTCAAGAAGTACGTTAAAGCCGGCCACAGCGTGATTGTTCAGCACGGGGCCGGCCGCGAAGCCAGTTTTACCGACGAAGCCTACACTGAAGCGGGTGCTACGCTGGGTTCAGCGCAAGACGCCTTTGCGGCTGAACTCATTCTGAAAGTTCGGGCGCCGCAAAGCGAAGAACTGCAAAGCATGGGCGCAGGTAAAGTGGTGCTGGGTATGCTCGACCCGTTCAACGCCGAGCACCTTCAAACCATGGCGCAGGCCGGTATCACGGGCTTTGCCCTGGAAGCCGCGCCGCGTATTACACGCGCCCAAAGTCTGGATGTGTTGTCGTCGCAGGCCAACCTTGCCGGGTACAAATCGGTGTTACTGGCCACGCAATTCTACGACCGCATTTTTCCTATGATGATGACGGCGGCCGGTACCCTGAAGGCCACTCAGGTGGTCATTATGGGGGCCGGCGTGGCCGGTTTGCAGGCCATTGCCACCGCCCGCAGGCTGGGTGCCGTGGTATGGGCGTCCGACGTACGCCCGTCTGCCAAAGAACAAGTGGAATCGCTGGGCGGCAAGTTTATCGACGTGCCCTTCGAAACCGATGAAGAACGCGAGATTGCCGAAGGCGTGGGCGGTTACGCCCGGCCCATGCCGCAAGCGTGGATGGAGCGCCAGGCGGCCTTAACGGCACAGCGCTGCGCACAGGCCAATATCGTGATTACCACGGCGCTGATTCCCGGTCGCCCTGCGCCTACGCTTATTACCGAAGACACCGTGCGTGCCATGGCACCCGGTTCGGTGATTGTGGATTTGGCCATTGAACGCGGCGGCAATTGCCCCCTAACGGTGGCAGGCGAAGTGGTGGAAAAGCACGGCGTGAAAATTGTGGGTTTAACCAACCTGCCTTCCATGCTGGCCACCGATGCCTCGGCGTTATATGCCCGCAACCTGCTCGACTTCATGAAGCTGATTGTGGACGAAAACGGCAAGCTCGCCATTCAAAAAGACGACGACATCGTCAAAGCCTGCCTGATATGTGAAAACGGGCAAATTTTGTGGGGGAAGAAATAAATGGAAGCGATTAACCCAACCATTATCAACCTGGTCATTTTTGTGTTGGCCATTTATGTGGGTTACCACGTTGTGTGGAACGTGACGCCTGCACTGCACACCCCGCTCATGGCAGTCACCAACGCCATTTCCGCCATTGTGATTGTGGGTGCCATGCTGGCCAGCGCCTTAACCGTTGACCCGCTGGCCAAAGGCATGGGCGTTTTCGCAGTGGCGCTGGCTTCTGTGAATGTCTTCGGCGGCTTCCTGGTTACCAAGCGCATGCTGGCCATGTTCAAGAAGAAAGAGAAAAAAGCCAAAGGGGGCCAGTCATGATTTCAATGGATATTGTGGTACTGCTGTATCTTGTTGCCTCGGTGTGCTTTATTCAATCGCTGAAAGGCTTATCACACCCCACCACTTCAATTATCGGCAACACATTCGGCATGGCGGGCATGGCCATTGCCGTGCTCACTACCGGTGCCTTAATCTGGTCGCAAGCGCAGGAAAACGCCCTGGGCGGTTTGGCATGGGTGCTGCTTGGGTTGGTGATTGGCGGCTTTGTGGGCGCCACCATGGCGCGCCGGGTGGAAATGACCAAAATGCCGGAACTGGTGGCCTTCATGCACAGCATGATCGGCCTGGCGGCCGTGGCCATTGCCGGGGCTATTGTGGTTGAGCCCATTGCCTTCGGTATTGTAGACGCCGCCGGCGCCATTCCCACCGGTAACCGGGTTGAACTGTTCCTGGGTGCGGCTATTGGTGCCATTACGTTTTCAGGTTCCGTGATTGCGTTCGGGAAACTGTCGGGGCGGTATAAGTTCCGCCTGTTCCAGGGCGCCCCGGTGGTGTTCCCCGGCCAACATTACTTCAACCTGCTCATGGCTCTGGTTACCATCGGTCTGGGTGTCTGGTTCGTGATGACGGAAGCCTGGACCCCGTTCGTGTTGCTGACGCTGCTGTCGTTCCTGCTGGGTGTGCTGATTATCATCCCCATTGGCGGGGCCGATATGCCGGTGGTGGTGTCGATGCTGAACAGCTATTCGGGTTGGGCCGCCGCCGGTATTGGTTTCTCGTTAGGGAATCCCATGCTGATTGTGGCCGGTTCGCTGGTGGGTTCTTCCGGTGCCATTCTGTCTTACATCATGTGCAAGGCCATGAACCGTTCGTTCTTCAACGTGATTCTGGGCGGCTTTGGTAATGATTCCTCGGCGGCGGCTGTGGGCAGTGGTGAACAGCGCAACGTGAAGTCGGGTAGCCCCGACGACGCCGCCTTCATGCTCAGCAATGCGGAAACGGTTATTATTGTGCCCGGTTATGGTTTGGCCGTTGCCCGTGCCCAGCATGCCTTGAAAGAACTGACCGACAAGCTCACCGAGCAGGGCGTCACCGTGAAATACGCCATTCACCCTGTTGCGGGCCGTATGCCGGGCCACATGAATGTGTTGCTGGCCGAAGCGGAAGTGTCGTACGAGCAGGTGTTTGAAATGGACGACATTAACGGTGAGTTCAGCCAGGCCGATGTGGTACTGGTACTGGGCGCGAACGACGTTGTCAACCCGGCGGCCAAGAACGATCCGGCCTCGCCGATTGCCGGCATGCCGATTCTGGAGGCTTACAAGGCGCGCACAGTCATTGTGAACAAGCGCTCCATGGCTTCCGGTTATGCCGGGCTCGACAACGAGCTGTTCTACATGGATAAAACAATGATGGTGTTTGGCGACGCCAAGAAAGTCATTGAAGACATGTTGAAAGCCACCTGACCGACCTTTTAAAAATAAACGACTGGGGCTTTTATGTTTCCAAAACGACTCACCGAAGGGTATCAACAATTTCTCGACGGTCGCTTTCAAACCGAAAGCAGCCGCTACCACCAACTGGCTGAAAAAGGGCAGCGCCCGGAAATCATGCTCATTGGGTGTTGCGATTCGCGCGTGTCGCCGGAAGCCATTTTCGACGCGGGGCCGGGGGAAATGTTTGTGGTGCGTAATGTGGCCAACCTGGTGCCGCCGTTCGACCCCGACACGGAATCGTCGTATCACGGCACCAGCGCCGCCATCGAGTTCGGGGTGAACGGCCTGAACGTGAAGCACATTGTGATTCTGGGCCATGCCTCGTGTGGGGGCGTAAAAGCCTTTCACGACCAGACGGCCCCCTTAAGCCAGGGCGAATTCATTCGTAAATGGATGTCGCAAATCGAGCCGGTGGCCGAGCGCCTGGGGCCGTCAACCGGCGACTACGCCCAAGACCTGAAGCGCCTGGAATTGGCGGTGGCCGAAGAAAGCATGAACAACCTGCTGACCTTTCCGTTTATTCGCCGCCGTGTGGAAAGCGGTGAATTAATGCTGCACGCCGCATACTTCGGCGTGGCCACCGGTGTGCTGTTTGTACGCAACCCGCACACCGGCAAATTCGAACCCTGCGTGAATGAATAACCAACGCCGCCATTAAGGCTGGGGCGCTTCGTGCTGGTCGTTAATGTAGGCTTTCAGGTAGCGGTTTTCCGCTTCCTGGCTTTCATGAACGGCTTTGGCCACATCGTAGAACGACAACACGCCAATCACCACGTCTTTTTCCACCACCGGCATAAAGCGCTGGCGCAAACTCACCATCAGGCCGCGCAACGTATGCAGGTCCATTTGTGGGTCAATTACCACAGGCTGTGTGTTCATGACGTCTTTCACCTTAAGCGATTGCAGGTCAATGGCCGCCTCGCTACCTTGCGGGGCAAGCTGAAGCGCCAGCATATTGATAATTTCGCGGAACGACAACAAGCCCACCAGGCGGTTGTCTTTCATCACAATCAGCGAACCGGCGTCGTGGTTGGCGATATTCAGCAGGGCTTTGCTAATAGGGGTGTCGGGGGAAGTTGTGTAAAGCACGCCCGGTTTGGTGCGAAGTATGTCGATGACGCGCATGATGCCTCCTGTTGTGAGTCGTATGACTCCTGTGTAAAATAAGCGCACTGTCTTACTACAAATAGTATCTTATCAGCGGCCTTGCATTCCGTAAATAGTAGCCGCCACGCGCCCAGGAATCCAATTTTCAATGAATACCTTATTAACGATGCACAACCCGCGTCAGACACGCGCATACTATGCCAGTGGTGTGTGGCAAAACGACACGTTCTACACGCTGCTGGAAGGTAACGCCAAACGGTATCCTGAAGGGTATGCCGTGCGCGACAAGCATCGGCGCCTAACCTGGCCGCAATTTCAGGAAGAAGTCACCCGCGTGGCCGGTGCCCTGCACCAGTTGGGCCTGCGGCGCGGCGACCGCGTGGCCGTGTGGTTGCCCAGTTGCGTTGAAAGCGTGGTCATCTTTCTGGCCTGTTCCAGAAACGGTTATGTGTGCTGCCCATCGTTGCATAAAAACCATACGGTGCAGGACATTGTGAACCTGCTGAACCAGGTGCGTTGTAAAGTTTTGTTTACCCAGCCGGGTTACGCGGCCGACCTGTCCGGCAAATCCATACTAGACCGCATCGCCGACGTTCCATCGTTAAAGCAAATTATGCTGGTGGGTGAAGACGGCGCCCAGGTCAACGTACCCGGTACGGCCGCCGGTTCGGCTGAGCCGGCGGCCGTATCCGGTTACCCCGCGCCCGACGCTCCCCTTATTGAAAGCCCCGTAGATGACGACCCCGACAAGGTGCTGTATCTGGCCTTTACCTCGGGTACCACCGGCAACCCCAAAGGGGTGATGCACAGCGACAACACCTTGCTGGCCAACGGCCGCGCCATGGTGGCCGACTGGGGCCACACCGCCGACACCATTATGCTGACCCTAAGCGCCATGAGCCACCATATTGGCACCGTAGCGCTGGAGCAATCGATTGTGACCGGCGCTGAACTGGTGGTCAGCGACTCGTCGGACCCGGCCAAATGGATGGACTGGATTCTGGTTTCCAAAGCCACGTACTTGCTGGGCGTGCCCACCCACGGTATCGACCTCTTGAAAGAAGCCCGCACACGTAATTTGAAATCGCTGGGCGATGTGGAAGTGTTTTATCTGTCGGGCTCCGTTATTCCCCCTTGGGTGGCGCAGGAATTCTTCAACCTGGGCGTGAAACCACAAAACACCTTCGGCATGAGCGAAAACGGCTCGCACCACTACACCCAACCGGCCGACTCCGAACCCATTATTGTGGGCACCTGCGGGCGTTGCTGCCAGGGCTATGAAACCCGCATCTGGCGCCAGGACAACCCCGACGTTGAAGCCGAAACCGGCGAAATCGGCGAACTGGGCGGCCGCGGCGGCCTGCTAATGCTGGGTTACTTTGACAACCAAACCGCCACCGAAACCTCATTCAACAACCAGGGCTGGTTCCTAACCGGCGACCTGGGCACCATTGACGAATCGGGCTGCCTGCGCATTGTGGGCCGCAAGAAAGAAATGGTGATTCGCGGCGGGCGCAATATTTACCCCGGCCTTATTGAAGACCTGGCCCACAGCTACCCGCTGATTCGCAAAGCCGCCGTGTTCCCCGTGCCCGACCCCCGCCTGGGCGAAAAAGCCTGCCTGGCGTTAATTTGGGAAGGCACCGCGGCGCCCGACTACGTTTCCATTCTGCAGTATCTGTACGAGAACGGGCTGTCGAAATACGATATGCCGGAATATATACTGGTGGTGGACACCTTCCCCATGACCGCCAGCGGCAAGATTCTGAAGCGAGAACTCACCCGTGCCGTGGTGGCCGGCGAGTTTAAGCCCGAGCCAGTGCACTGGCGGGCCAACCGGCCGCGAACCGAGGTCAGTTAATAGGCTAGCGAGTTCCTCGAGGTATGTGTGTCATATTCGTGCGCCTAAACGCCGAGAAGCCTCTATAACTGCGGTAATGAATTGCTCATTGAAGCGTTCGGCCGGCATAGTTAGTGTAATTGCGCCCGCCAAATGGCCACGCGTATCAAAAACGGGGGCGGAAATTCCGCCTACTCCGCTATCTCGGTCGCCAATGCCGGCGAAATACCCTTGCTCACGAATTTGCTGATAAATCTGCTCATCTTTGTTCGTGCGTTGCGATATTTCCGCAGAGTACGCAACTAATACGCGTCCGCCTGCGCCCCGGTTCAACGGAAGAACATCGCCTACTTTGATATGGTCGCGAATAGGGTGGGGTGAGTCGACACGATATAAACATAGACGCATATCTCCTTGCCGAACATGATATGCGGCGCTTTCTCCGGTTTTGCTTACCAAGTCTTGTAGCTCAGGTTGTACAACCTGCTCAAGTGAAAAAGAGCCCCGATAAACCTCATAAAGACGAGCAACCTCGTAATTCAGGCCGTAGCGATCGTCTGGAAATCGTTGAACGAAATTGGCGCTAATTAGTGATGATAGCAAGCGCAAAACAGTGCTTTTGTATAGCTTGGTTTGTTCTGCAATTTCGCTCAGGCTAAGACGAGGTTGGCTTTTCTGGAATACCGCCAGGATTGAGAGCGCTCGGTTAACCGATGCAGCACCGACCTGTGTATTTTCGTCGGCGACAGAGGGAGATTTTGGTTTTTTTGGCATAGGGTAAACGCTAGGTTAATAAATAAAACCTTTTGATATAATTTCATTAGAAAGAAACCAGTTCTATTGTACAGAACTTTAATTAAGGTGGGCAAGTGAAAAATGAGCAGGCTACATCCCAGGTGCGGGACAGCGTTGTCATTAGCGAAGTAGGGCCTCGTGATGGTCTGCAATCTATTGCGGCACTGATGCCTACGAATGAAAAGATCCGATGGATTAAGTCCATGTACGAGGCCGGCGTGACGGAAATCGAAGTAGGCTCATTTGTGCCTGCCCGATCTTTACCTCAAATGGCTGATACCGATGTGGTTGTGCAACATGCGCTTGAATTGCCTGGTTTAAGCGTGGTTGTTCTAGTTCCCAACCTGCAAGGGGCTCGTGCCGCCATTCAATCTAAAGCGCACAAAATTACCGTTCCGGTGTCCGTAAGTCGTGCTCATTCACAGGCAAATGTTCGTAAAACGCCTGAAGAGATGATTCGTGCCGTGCGCGACATTGTCCATTTGCGCAATACTGAGTCACCAACGACAAAAATCGAAGTCGGGTTATCGACAGCGTTCGGTTGCACCCTACAGGGCGCAGTGTCGGAAGACGATGTCCTGAAGCTTGCGCTTGCAGCAACTGAGGCTGGTGTAGATGAGTGCGGTTTATCCGACACTGCAGGTTATGCCAACCCCGCGCAGGTCAAGCGGCTGTTCAAACGCCTAAAGCAAGAAATTGGGTCGCATGCCGGCGCGGCCCATTTGCACAACACCCTGGGGTTGGGTCTGGCCAATTGTCTGGCAGCCTATGAGGCGGGTGTACGCACGTTCGATGCCTCTATGGGTGGGCTTGGCGGTTGTCCTTATGCGCCCGGCGCTACGGGCAACGTGGTTACCGAAGACCTCGCTTTCATGTTTCAGGCAATGGGTGTTCATACCGGAATTGATCTTCCCAAATTGCTGGCAGCCCGATCTGTTATAGAAGCGGCATTACCCGATGAACCGCTGTACGGCATGCTTGCGCAGGCAGGTATTCCAAAAAACTTTACGGCACCAACTCATGACTGAACAGATACTGCCGCTACACGGAATTCGTGTAATAGAGTTTTCCCACATGGTGATGGGGCCAACCTGTGGATTGGTTCTGGGTGATTTAGGCGCTGAAGTGATCAAGATTGAGCCCTTGAAAGGAGATAACACGCGCCGACTGAAAGGGTCAGGCGCCGGTTTTTTCGCCGCATTCAATCGAAACAAGAAAAGTATTGCGATTGATCTCCATCAATCTGAAGGGCTTGAAATTGCCAAGAAACTAATCGCAAAAGCCGATATCGTAAGTCATAACTTCAAGCCCTCCACAATGCATAAGCTCGGTTTAGATTATGAAAGTTTGTCGACCATTAATCAGAAACTTATTTATGTGAGTCACCAGGGGTTTCTTCCGGGGCCATACGAGCATCGCACCGCACTTGATGAGGTTGTTCAAATGATGGGGGGGCTGGCTTACATGACGGGGCGACCAGGTGACCCACTAAGGGCCGGCTCATCGGTTAACGACATTATGGGAGGCATGTTTGGCTCGATAGGTGCCATGGCCGCACTGCTTCAAAGAGCCGTGACCGGAAAGGGGCAAAAAGTACAAAGTGCCTTATTCGAGAATAATGTGTTTCTGGTGGCCCAGCACATGCTGCAATTTGCAGTAACTGGGGTGCCTGCGGCGCCAATGCCTGCGCGTGTATCGGCCTGGGGTATTTACGACGTTTTCACCGTAAAAAACAACGAGCAGGTGTTTCTTGCTGTGGTTAGTGAAACGCAATGGGCCGTTTTCTGCGACGCTTTCGGTATCTCCGAGTTGAAAACCCACCCTTCATACAACACAAATAATCAACGTGTGCAGAACAGGGACACCTTGTTGCCCAAACTCCAGCAGATCTTCTTACAAATGACAGCGGGCGAAATCTCAGAAAAATTTGAATCGCATGGTTTGCCGTTTGCTCCCATTACCAAACCAGAAGATTTATTCAACGATCCCCATTTGAATGCGTCTGGCGGATTGCGCGAAATTGCGCTACCCGACGCGGATAGCGGGGGCGAAAAGGTAAAGGTTCCCTTGTTGCCATTCACAATGGGCGGGCACCGGCCCAGTGTTCGTCAGTCACCCCCGCAGTTGGGTGAGCATACCAATGAGTTATTGGCCAGTCTTGGTTATTGCGGTGAAGATATTGAGACGTTGCGAACGGAACGAGTGGTGGGTTAACGAAATGGCCAAAGTGTTCGAACTTATCGCCAAGATTTTCGCCTTGATCGGTGGGCTCACGTTGTTTTGTGTTGCTGTGTTTATCTGTGTGAGCGTGGTTCTTCGAAATGTTTTTGCTGTTTCTTTTGTTGGTGATTTCGAGCTAACCGCTTATGCCATGGGCACGGTTGTTTCGCTTTTCTTGCCTTATTGTCAATGGCGATGCGGGCATCTGACAATTGATTTTTTTATGGCCGGCGCGCGCCCTTCGACGCAACATGCCTTGAATCGGTTTGGGTCGCTGTTAATGGGTCTGATCATGGCGCTACTGCTGTGGCGCACAGCGATTGGGGGGCTAAGCGCCTATAAAAGCCAATCCAGCTCAATGATGTTCGGCTTTCCCGACTGGATCGTGTATTCGTTTATTGTGCCTAGTTTGAGTGTGACCGCCATCATTGCCTTTTGGCAGAGCGTTGTAGCAATGCAAGGGGCTTGTTATGAGCGGGCTTGAAGTTGCGGTGGTGATGATTGCCATTATGTTGGTGTTGATGGCAATTAGGGTGCCGATTGCCGTTGCCATGTTTGTTGCGGGTTCTTTTGGGTATTTAACCAAAACAGGCTGGCTTCCATGGGTAAATCATCTTAACTCCGCCGTATTTGCGCGTTTTGCAAATTACGACCTTTCCGTAATACCGCTGTTTATTCTTATGGGGCAGTTCGCCTCCAAAGGGGGATTGTCGGCGGCGTTGTTCGAGTTTGCCAGTGCGCTGACGCGACGTTTGCGAGGGGGGCTGGCAATGGGGTCGGTCATTGCCAGCGGTGCCTTTGGCGCCGTATGTGGTTCGTCGGTTGCTACTGCCGCCACCATTACCCCGGTGGCCTATCCTGAAATGAAGCGGCAGGGATATTCAGCAAGGTTGGCAACGGGCACGCTGGCGGCCGGGGGCGTTTTAGGTTTCTTAATACCGCCTTCTGTTCCCCTAGTGCTGTATGCCATCGTGACAGAGCAAAATCTGGCCAAATTGTTTGCCGCTGCGATGGTGCCGGGTTTTCTTGCCGTTCTGGGCTATGTGCTGGCTATTGCGATTTACGTTCGCATGGTTCCGGGGCAGGCACCCGTGAAAGAGCAAAACGGCCGCGTGATGTCCTGGTCGGTCGTGTGGCAGGTTCTGCCTATTTTCTTCATATTCCTGCTTGTGTTCGGCGGAATCTACGGTGGCTGGTTTACCCCTACCGACGGAGCCGCTGTGGGGGCCGTGGCGACTTTCTTCATGGCGCTGATCAAGAAAGAACTGACCATCGACAAAGTGGGACAGTGTTTTATGGAAACGGCCGGCGCGACCGCCATGATCTTCCTGATTCTCCTGGGCGCCGACATGATGAATGCGGCACTTGCCCTTACCCAGATAACGCAGGTATTGGCGGCCGAGATTACCAGCCTGGGCTTGCCCCCTTATTTTGTGGTGTCGGCCATTTTGCTGTTTTACCTGTGTGCCGGCGCCGTAATGGATGAGATTTCCGTCATGTTGCTGACACTGCCTGTTTTCTTTCCTATCGTCATGGGTCTGGATCTAGGCATGGCGCCAGAAGATGTTGCGCTTTGGTTCGGCATTCTGGTGTTGATCACCATTGGGTTTGGCTTGTTAACGCCCCCCGTTGGCTTGAATGTGTATGTGGTGAATGGGTTGGCAAAAGATGTCCCCATTTTTGAAAGCTATAAGGGGGTGCTTCCGTTCCTCCTAAGTGATGTCGTTCGTGTCGTTCTTGTATTGGCTTTCCCGCAGATCGCGTTGTGGTTGATGCATTACCTAACTTAATTAAAAATCAAGGAGACAAACATGCGCAGACGTACCTTTTTGAAGTCGAGCCTGGCCGCCGCTGCCATCGGCACGCCTCTTGTTAATGTGTTTGCCCAGCAAGCCGTAACTTTGAAGTTTCATACCTTCATGCCGCCACAGTCGGATACCTGGGCATTACTGTGTGTGCCGTGGATGGAGAAAGTAACGAAAGAGTCCAACGGCATGATCAAATTTGAAGGCTATCCATCCATGCAGTTGGGCGGCACGCCGCCGCAACTTTACGACCAGGTTCGAGATGGTGTGGTTGACCTTACATGGACTTTGCCAGGGCTAAGTGCCGGGCGATTCCCGCGGTCGGAAGTGTTTGAACTGCCTTTCATCATGAACAACCCTGAAGCAACCTCCATGGCGTTCTGGGAGTATGGCCAAACGGTTGCAGCTCCGGAGTACGACGAAACCCATTTAATTGCTTTACACACTTCGGGGCCGGGTGTGTTTCATTCCAAGAGTAAGCCCATACATTCCGCCGCCGACCTTGAAGGCATGAAGGTTCGAGGCCCAACTCGCCAAACCACCAAACTGCTGGCGGCAGTGGGTGCAACCCCGGTCGGTTTGCCGTTGCCGGGCATTCCCGACGCAATCTCGAAAGGGGTCATCGACGCGGCCGTGCTGCCGTGGCAAACGGTGCCTTCCGTCAAGCTTGATGAGTTGTGCAAGCATCACACACAATTCCCGAAAGACAGCGGTGCACTGTATACAACGCCGTTTCTTATGACAATGAACAAGCAGAAGTACGCCAGTTTACCTGCCGAGTTGAAGGCCGTAATAGATGAAAACTCGGGCCTGGCAACATCCGGATGGTGCGGGAAAACGACTGCCAGTACAGATCCGATTGGGCGCAAGGCGGCAGAAGATCGGGGCAATGAGATCTACACATTCACCGATCAGCAGGCGGCTGTATTTATAGACAAGGCTGGAAAGGTGAACAGTGAGTGGATTGCCGATATGACTGAGAAGGGATTTGAAGGCCAGAAGCTGTACGACACCGCCGTTGAGTTAATTGCTGAATTCGGTCGGCAAACGGGATAACGTTTTACTCAATAGGAGCAGTACATGAGAACCATGCGAGCGGCGCGGTTGCATGCGCCCGGCCAACCCTTTCAAATTGAAACCTTGCCAGTGCCTGAGCCAGGTCCACGTGATGTGCTGGTTAAGGTCAGTGCGTGTGGGATAGTACCCAATCTGAAAAATGTGATCAGCAATTACACCAAACGGCATCCCACTTTGCCGGCACGCAAGCTGCCGGCAATTTATGGTCTGGACGCGGTTGGCACGGTTGACCAACTGGGCGAAGAGGTGCAGTCGATTCAGGCTGGGGATCGCGTTTATATTAACCCCGCGCTTACCTGCGGGTCTTGCAAAGCGTGTCGAAGTAATGTGCCCACAAATTGTCCCAGTTTTACCTTTCATGGGTATTTTGGGTTCGGACCGGGTTCGGCGCCGATTTTTGAACGCTACCCTTATGGCGGGTTCGGTGAGTATCTGATTATCCCGGCGTCCAATCTGGTGACGCTTTCCGATACGGTAAAAGACGCCGAAGCCGTGCGATTGGGGTATTTGGGTACGGCTTATTCGGCTATACGTAAATCCAATTTTGAACCTGGGCAAACCGTGCTGATTGACGGAGTTACCGGCACCTTGGGTGTGGGTGCGGCGATGGTGGCCCTGGCAATGGGGGCATCCAAAGTCTTTGGCACCGGCCGCAACACCGTCATGCTGGAAAAGGTTAAAGCGATTTGCCCTGAAAGAGTCACCACCATACAAATGCCCAATGAAGCGGCGCACGATGTGGTGATGCGTGAGACGGGGGGCGAGGGCGTTCACGCCGTTGTCAGTGCGGTGGGTCCCGGGGTGCCTGTCGAGAGCACGTTGAATGCATTGCTGGCGCTTGCCCGCGGCGGCAGCCTGGTCAATTGTGGCGGTCTGGCCAACGCCATTCCGTTGGATCCATTGCTCATGATGCGCCGGCAACTCCAATACAAGGGGTCGTTGTGGTTTTCCACAGACGAGGCGCAAATGCTTGCCGACATGGTTGGCAGTGGCGTACTGGATTTATCGGCATTCGAACATCAACCTGTGCCCCTTAACGATATCAACCAAGCGCTTGAGGATATCGATCAGCGTAACGGGGGCTTTAGCAATATTTTTGTTACGCACGCGTAGCGCCAAGGTTATACCGATGGATTTAGAAACCGATGTGCTGATTATTGGGGCCGGGCCGGTAGGCCTGGCGCTTGCCGGAGATTTGGGTTGGCGTGGCAAGCGTTGCATTGTTGTCGAGCGTGGCGATGGTGTTGTGGTTCAGCCCAAAATGGATCAGGTGGGTATTAGAACCATGGAGCTTTGCCGCCGTTGGGGTTTGGTCAAGGCGGTAGAGGCCAGCCCATACAACCGTGATTACCCCCAAGACAACATTTACCTAACTTCGCTCAACGGCTGGGAATTGGGTCGCGAGCCTTTCCCGTCGATGAATGACGACAGGCCGCCGCCGTATAGCCCGCAAAAAAGAGAGCGGTGCCCTCAGAATATGTTTGACCCCATTTTGCGCGATTTCGCGCAATCACACTCTTATGTCCAGCTTCTTTATCACCATACGTTCAAGCATCTGGAGCAACAGAGCGAAGGTGTATTGGCGACGGTTTACGACGACAGTAAGCAGCAAACGATAACCGTAAAAGCCCGGTTTTTGGTCGGTTGTGATGGTGCGCGTAGCCAGGTTCGGGAAGCACTGGACATTCCCATGTCCGGCAAAGGGCTGCTTACGTACACAACGAATGTCATCTTTCGATGTGAAAACCTGAATCAGCTGCACGAAAAGCGTCCCGGTTATCGCCATCTTTTTTTGGGCTCGAAAGGTACTTGGGGCACCTTGGTGGCCATTAATGGTCGCGACAAATGGCGCATGTCGATTGTGGGCGACAGGGTTAAGCGCAACTATACACACGACGAGCTGCGTCAGTTTGCCTATCAAATGATGGGTAAGCCGTTCGAACTCGAAATCTTGTCGGTGTTGTCATGGGCACGATATGAACTGGTGGCCGACCAGTATCGAAAAGGCCATTGTTTTCTGGCCGGCGATGCGTGTCATTTAACGTCCCCCACCGGGGGTCTGGGCATGAATACCGGCATTACCGATGCGGCGGCGTTAGGGTGGATGCTAAGTGCCTGTCTTGATGGATGGGGCGGTGAGTTTTTGCTGGATGCGTACGAACCTGAACGACGGCCCATTGCCCAGCAAATCGTGCAAATCTCCACTCGCAACCTGCAAGCCATGAAATCGGTAGGGCGGCATGAAGCGCTTTTGGACGATAGCCAGGAAGGTGAGCAAGCCCGTGCGCATGTTGGGCGCACGTTCAGTGAGGCCATGCGCAAAGAGTGGTATCTGGATAACGTGCATTTGGGCTATCGGTACCTGAGCTCGCCCGCGATTGTGTACGAGCAGGAGTCTGCTGCCCAGTTGGAAAAAGAACAAGCCGAAACAGCGGTGTACAGCCCTTCCACCCAACCAGGCCGGCGCGCCCCGCATTATTGGTTGGCGCCTGATGAGTCAACACTGGATGCTTTTGGCAGGGGTTATGTGTTGGTGGATACGGGTTTGGCGGGCGATGAGGATGGTGCCGATTGGCAGGCCTGGAGTCTCACCGCAACCAGGTTAAAAATTCCGCTTAAAAGGGTACGCTGGGCCAATCCTGAGTTGGCCAGGCTTTATCAAAAACGGTTTGTATTGGTTCGCCCCGATGACATTGTCGCCTGGCGCGGTGATGCATTGCCTGCCAACCCGCAGGCGCTACTTCAGTTTGTTGCGGGTCAGAGTCGTGTTTATTCAGAAAAGGAAGGGCAATGAAGGTATTTCGTTTTAATGGCGGCCGCATTGGCGTGGCCAACCAAGAGGGGTGGTTCGACGTGACTGATAGCTATGGGGTGAACCCAGCATCGTGGCCACCGGTACAAATGGTTCAGTTTATTGCTGATTTTGACTCATGCATTAAGAACCTGCTGGCCCACGCCGATACAAAACCAATCGACGCCGAATCCATTCGCCTTGATGTGCCGCTGGAGTGGCCCAATAAGTTGCTTGCGTATCCGGTGAATTATGTCAAACATGGCGAGGAAATGAAGTCGACTAATCGCGCAGACCGAAATGGCTTTTTTATGAAAGCCAATTCGTCGTTGTCCGGCCCTAACGACCCCATTGTTCTGCCTGAAATACCGGGGCGTGAAATTCACCATGAATGCGAATTGGGCATCGTGATTGGGAAGAAAGGGAAAAATATTAGCCGTGAAGAGGCCTTTGACTACATTTTTGGCTATGCCTGTTTAATAGATATGGTAGTGCGTGGCAAGGAGGAGCGCGTGATGCGCAAGTCGTACGATTCATTTTGCCCGTTCGGGCCATGGATCGTAACGGCCGACGAAGTACCAAACCCATCGAATATCCAAGCTCGCCTTTGGGTGAACGACGTGTTGAAACAAGACGCCAACACAAAAGATTTAATCGTGGATATTCCGGAAATGATTCAGACGGCATCGCGCGTTGCCACGCTGTATCCGGGCGACATTATTGCAACCGGAACGCCCGAAGGTGTCGGCCCGGTTAATCGGGGTGATCGTGTTCGCATTGCTATTGAACATGTGGGTGAAATGACCCTTCAGGTTAAGTAAGGTTTTTGCGAGGTCGCGTTATGAATCCACCCACAGATATTAATTTTTCTCAGGTAGCCGACTTGGCGGAACTGTACCCTTTGCTTGAAAAAATCCAAGTTCAGAACGGATGGGCAAAGAAAACGCCGGTGATTGTGCCGCGCCCCAATCATCCTTTTGTTCCGCACCGCTGGCCCTACAGCCAGATGCGCGCGGCCCTTCTGGCCGCCGGTCGCCTGGTGGGTACCGAGTGGGCCGAACGGCGTAACCTGATTATGGCGAACCCTTTTCCAGGGAATGAGTACGCAACGGTTCCTTCGCTGGTGGGGGCTTATCAAATGGTGAAAGCGGGTGAGCAGGCAAACAGCCACCGGCATACCCCCAACGCCATGCGAATCGTTCTAGAGGCCGGGGAAAATACGTTTACTGTGGTGGACGGGCAGAAGGTTCCGATGATGCCGGGCGACGTCTTGATCACGCCAAACTGGTGTTACCACGGGCACGCCAATGAAAGTACGGATGATGCACTGTGGATCGATGTGCTGGACGCCCCGTTAACGTCGATGCTGGGCGCTATGTTCTTTGAAAAACACACTGCGCGAATAGAGAATGCGACCGATGTGGTGCCGGAGTCTCCCATGCGGTTTGCTTTCTCGGAGTACCAGCCAAAATTGTTACGTTCGGCGCCCGTATCGCCAGGCGTTCGTATGCAGACTTTGTCGTCTGCAAAACAGCAACCCACCTTTGATCACGTTGCTATTTCAATTGAACACGCCTGCGCTTTAACCCAGCAACCAACCACAGCGAACCAAATTTATGTGGTGTTGGCGGGCAAGGGGCGGTCGGACATTAACGGGCAATCGTTCGACTGGGAAAAAGGGGATATGTTGGCAGCGCCATCGTGGGTGACACAAGTTCATACTGCCAATGAAGATGCGTTGATCATACGTGTCTCGGATGAGCCGCTGATGCGTTGGTTGGGTTGGTACCGAGTTAGTGGTAATTAGTTCACCCAGTTCATCAGCAAAAAGGCTGGCGAGGAAAAGGGTGGAATCGTGAACACCCTGGCCCAATATTTCAATGCATTTGCATTGTCTAATTAATGCAAATGCATTATTATGAGGCATATTCACCTTTCATCGTGAGCACACCATGTCTGCAACTCTTGAGGTCGACTCCACGCTTACAGAACGTTATCAAACTACCGTCCCGCAAACAGTGCGCCGCGCGCTTAAGCTTGGCAAGGGCGACAAAATTCATTACACCATTCGCTCAAACGGTGAAGTGGTGCTTACACGTCATACAACATCCAGTGATAGCGACCCGGCGCTTGGCGCTTTTTTAACCTTTCTGGCCGCTGACATTGCCAACCACCCGGAAAGGCTGAAGGCGATGGATGCAAGCTTTGTTCAAAAGCTGCAAACGTTAACCGAGGGTGTTGAGCTAGACCTTAACTGCGCCCTGACGGATGACGATGAATGACCGACAAACAGGCGGTGCCTTTGGTCATTCATGGCTGGACGATTTTTGCGCACCCTTTGTTTCTTGCACAAGTTGAGGCACTGGCGCAGCAGGTTGAAACCTTGAGGCAGAAAGATCCTGTTGCGTTTATAAAAAAAAATGCCACAAAGCGGCTTGCTGCAATCACGCGACTGGCATTCGATATTATTCCGCAGGATCCAACGCGCCCTGAATATCGCCAGGGTAATACACTTGGCGATGACCATAAGCATTGGTTTCGAGCCAAATTTTTTCAGCAGTATCGTTTGTTCTTTCGCTATCATGCAGCGGGCAAAGTGCTTGTGTTCGTTTGGGTAAACGATGAAAACACAAAGCGTGCCTACGAAAGCGGCGATGACGCATACAGGGTGTTTCGCAAGATGTTGGAAAGCGGCCGCCCGCCCGATAACTGGGGTCAGCTACTTGCCGAGGCACGTGATGAAATGCGACGCCTGCAAAGGTTTGCCGGTAATGTTTAGGTAACCATCAATGCTTAGCGCGCTTCGAACATGCGTGCGTCATACATAAACTTAAACTGCTTATCGACATGTATGCGCTCCACCGCCGGGTGGGCGGGGTTGATGACGATATTGTTTTCCAGCGGCATGACTGCGGAAGGCACGATAAGCCCAAGTTGCCGATTCGCTTTCAGCCACGCCGACCCGTAGGCCATGCCGGCCTGATCCGCAGGAAGGGCGGCCCAGTTTTCAGGCAGTTCATTTGGGTTGGGCTGAAAATAAAGGCTTTTGTTTGCGGGTAAAACAAACCGCGTAATGATTAACGGTAGCGTGGGGTAGTGCGTAGTGTGCACAAAGGTTTCCAGGCAACAAATGGCCGGGCTGAGGCCCATGTATATTGCCGGTATATCAATATTGTTCCATCGCCCTCCTTCAAGGGCCGCCCCCTTGCCCGATAAATCGGTAGCCCGTTTTGCCTTGGTAATTCTGTAGGCAATCATTACACCACGCCGCCCCATTCCAGCGCATTCAGTATGCGGCGAACCTGGCGCGCGCCGATTTCTGTATCGCAATGCATAATGGGTGAAACGCCCCCTAACGCTGCGTTAGGCGTGGACATCCATTGCGTGGCGGCGGTTTTGTCTTCGAATACGTTTTCCGCCAGTAGGGCCACCCCTACAACGCGGTCGAGCCGTTCCGACGCGACGGCATCAAGCTGCTTGTTGCCGCTACGCAGGCGGGCATACGTTGAAGGAGACACATTCAGCAACGACACCATGCCGGGTGTGGTGAGGTTAAACGCCACTTTTGTGGCTTCGGCCCAATTAACCTGGAAGCCGGCTTTGATTTTATAAACGCGTTCGGTTTCGCCCAGTTTGCTTAACTGGTGTGCCATTTTCCAGAAAGCGGGTGCCGGATGCGATGGGCTGCTTTTTGCACTACGCACATAATTTATATGGGGCGAGCTCATGTCTTTTCCTTTCAAATGACATTTTTGATTTTATCATTTGATTAAATGATGCACCAGCGAGCCAGCCACCGTAACCGCTCTGCATGGTTACTTGTTTTCAGGAGACTGTGTGGTGGCTTTTTGCCTTAGTCGTACTTCAAAAACCTTATGTTTGTAAGGATTTTGGTAAAAATAACGGCTCGCCACCAAGAAATCCGCACAATCAAAAGGATTTCTTGCCTTAAAGCCTTTTTTGGATCAGAATCCTTATAAACGTAAGGATTAATCATGAAGATCGCCATTGATAACGCTGCGGAACTAGGCAGGCTTGTTCGGGCCGTGCGCAAAGCCCAGAACATTCGCCAGGACGACGCCGCCGGCAGTATCGGCGTTAGCGAGAACTTCCTGGGCAAGGTCGAACGTGGCAGCGACACCGTTCAGTGGGGCAAGCTGTTTCAGGTGCTTGAGGGGCTGGGGGTACGTTTAGAGGCCGATGTGCCGGAAGATGTAGGGGCTTGGTTACGCGAGCGCGGGTTCAGTGTGTACGGAACAGGTGCGCGAAAAAACCATGAATGAACGCGTTCTGCAAGCCTATATTAATGATGTGCCAGTGGGCACACTGCACGAAGCCAATGGTTTATGGGGGTTTCAGTACAGTCATGCCTGGTTGGAAACCCCCAATCGTTACGCCTTAAGCCCGCAGTTGCCGTTAACACCCAATCTTGTGATGGACGGGGCCACACAGCGCCCGGTTCAATGGTATTTCGACAACCTGTTGCCTGAAGAAGGGCAGCGCAGTTTATTGGCGGCAGATGCAAAAATTGACAGGGCCGATGCATTTGGCCTGCTGGCCTATTCTGGGCGTGCAACGGTTTTCGGAAATTAACAAGCCGGTACTGCTTGAAGCAGGCGCATTTGGTGTACGAACATATCCAAACTGAAAACCAAGAGTTGCTTGCGCACCGGCCCCAGCTGGCCGCCACCCTGGCCGGCGAATTACGCTGCCTGCGCGCCATTTTGCATTTGATTATTCAGGAAATGGCCCGGCGTATAGCATAAGCCGGGGCGTTACGCTGAATAATCGACTCGCAACCTTCGAATTCCCTCATTAAGCCTTGCATCCATCAGTGATCGTAAATTGTCAGTCAACATAGATTCAACGACCTCATATCCGTCTTCTATATCGTTCAGCAGCGTATCCAGATGTTGTTCGGCATGACCTTGAGATTCGAACCCAAAAGACTGAGCATCACGGAGGATGTTCTGGGTACTGATGGATCGATCACCAAAACAGACCTGTAATGCAAGATGGGAAGGAGTGAAATCCGGATTGGGGACAACATCGAACGCCGGCGTAAGGCGCCAGCGACGCTGTTCATGGCTGTAGTGAATCGCGTGATTACGCGGATGATCATCATCATTTCCGATCACCGCGTTAAAAACCATCCGATTAAAGAGCTCGATTGAATCCTCAAGGGGTGCGCCGATCTGGCGCAGTACGGTCGCCAGAACGGGATAACTCCAGGATGCACTGCCGGCCGCTCCAGGGTATTCTGTTTGCAAAAGTGAAGCACCGCTTACCGCCATAATGCGTTGATCGCCGCTGCGGTCAAATCGCAACGAGCGAACAACACTAAGCCCTGATCCCGACCCCGCGGTTTCGTGCTCTGTATGGGCAAAGTTCAATCCTGCAGCTTTCCCCCAGCGCTGCACCACATGTTCAAGTAACGGAATATCTACCGTGTCTGAAGGCAAAACAGGTTTGACCAGCCAATACGAGTTGCCATCTTGAACAGTTACTTTGGGCCTGGCCCCACCCATACTGGGCGTCGCCATGAGGCGCCGGCGCAATTGCGGGTTTACAGCCGGCCGTCGTTCATACATGGCGAGCAATTCCTCTGAAAGCTCGGGCAGTTGTGCAAGCTTAGGAGTGGACAGCTTTGCAATCGAGGGCTTGGGTGATTTGCCAATGGCCAGCGCTCCCCATCGATCCGCATTGCTTGCAAGCAAAAGATAGGCGCTCGCATGCGCTGTATCGCCCAAACCATGTTCACGTTGAATCAGTAAGCGTCCCCAGGAATCCGGACAGGCATCGCGTAACACGTCATGTAAACCACCATAGCGCGCGGCATTAATTGGATTTCCTGCGATTAAGGGCAGGTTAACGGGATCGATGCTCCAGCCGAAGCCTGCCTCCAGATAGCTGGGTGCGTACAGAAAGCGGCCCAACTGGCCCGAAGCGTCAAGGCTATAGCGGCCGACCGTTACCCATTGCCCAGTGTCGGGACGCTGCAGGTATACATAAAGGGGGCTAGAAGTAATCATTATCTTCTGCGGGAGCATAAACGCGAGCGTTCACGTTGCCCTCGAACCATTGAGGCTTTGGCATAGGTGTAACTAAATCCATTAAGCCAAGCGCATTGAGCGCAGTAAGGTAGCTTCCTACGTTTACAGATGGATCACCGGCCTCGATCCGCCGTAACGTGCTCTCGGACACCTCAATCCTTGGGCAAAAGTCGGCGGCTTTGATTTTTTGCTGCACCCGCTGGAGCCTTACGCAGCGCCCCCAGACTTTAAGTCTGGCCAGGACGTTGGGATGAAGAACAGGTGATATCTGAAGTTTCTTGGGCATCGAGAAGCATGAGAAATGTCATAGATTACGTATTGTATTACATAAAACGTAATCTATGAAGGTAAAAAATACCGTTCCCCGGCCTACCCATTCACCCCCGAAACACCTCCACCCAATACCGTGTCGACGCATCGTGCCCGCCGTTCAGGGGCGCTTGCCCCTTCAGTTCCTGCGTAATGCCCTTGGCCAGCACCTTGCCGTATTCCACGCCCCATTGGTCGAACGGGTTAATGCCCCAAATAACGGCCTGCGTGAACACCTTATGTTCATACAGTGCCAGTAGTGCGCCCAGGGTATAGGGCGAGAGGCGGGGCAAAACAATTAAGTTCGACGACCGGCCGCCGGTGTGCATGCGGTGTTTGGCCAGCCATTGGGCGTGCTCTTCGGCATGGCCCTCGGCGCGGCATTCCTGCAGGGCCTGTTCATAGCTTTTGCCCGTTAGCATGGCCTGGCGCTGGGCCAGGCAATTGGCCAGTAGGTGAGTATGGTGGGCCTCGCGCCAGCCGTGGTTGGCTTCCTGGCACACAATAAAGTCTACCGGGGCGCCGTCGCTGCCCTGGTGCAGCCATTGAAAGAAGGTGTGTTGGGCGTCGGTACCGGGCATGCCCCATACCACCGGCCCAGTGGGTACCTCGACCGGGTTGCCGTTCAAGTCTACCGACTTGCCCAGCGACTCCATTTCCAGTTGCTGCAGGTAGGGCACCAAATACCCCAACCGAAAATCATAGGGCGCAATATTCAGCGAGCCATAGCCCAGCACGCTGCGGTTCACCACGCCCGACACTGCCAGCTGCACGGGGGCGTTCTCCGCCACGGGGGCGCTGGCAAAATGTTGATCCATGGCATGGGCGCCGGCCTGCATGCCGGCCAGGGTATCAATACCCACCGCCAGTGCTGTTGTCAGCGCCACCGACGACCATATTGAAAACCGGCCCCCCACCCATTCCCAGAACAGAAACGTTTGTGACGGCAGGGCGCCCCATTCCTGGGCGGCTTGTGCGTTGGCGGTAATGGCCACCACATGGTTGTACGGGTTCTGAATACCCGCCCCCTGCAACCACGCCAGCGCCCGCTGTGCGTTTTGAAGTGTTTCCGAGGTGGTGAACGACTTGGACGAAACCGCCACCAGCGTTTCGCGCGGATCCAGACCCGCCAGGCCTCCTTCAATGGCGTGGCCATCGATGTTTGATACAAAACGCACATTGCGCCACGTACCCGCATAGCCAAACGCGGCAATACACAAGCGCACACCCCAATCACTGCCGCCAATACCAATATGCACCACATTACGCCACTTGCGCTCGGTATCGGCCAGGCGTACGAAATCCAACATGCGCTCACGTTGGTTGGCCACCTGTGGCGAAGAAACCGTTGTGCGCAAGGCAGTGTGCCAGGCAGCGCGATTCTCCGTTACGTTGGCTACCTGGCCTGTTAACAGGCGCTCGCGCCAGGCTTCGAATTGCCGGGCTTGCAGCAGGGCCTCGGTGGCCTGGGCCAGTTCAGGTGAGGCGCGTTGGGCGCTGGTGTCGACCAGTAAACCGGCGGCTTTTAGAATACATAGGCGTTGGGGGTCGACCGGTGTGCTTTGGGCTGCTTGGGTGAACTGTTGCCACGATTCCAGATTGTTTAGGCCAGATGCTTCAGGGTAGGAGGTGTGCATAAATAAAGGTTGCCTAGCTTGATAAACGAGTAAAGCTTAATCGAAAACCGGCGCTATCTGAAGGCTTAAACCTTGCTTGTCTTTTTCCGATAACACCGGCTCGCCTTGCAGTGGCCATTGAATATTCAATGCTGGGTCGTTCCACGCCAGTGTATGCTCACATTCCGGCGCATAGTAGTTCGTGACCTTGTAAAGCACGTTGGCCGTGTCAGAAAGGGTAAGAAAACCGTGAGCGAAACCTTCAGGAATCCATACCTGGTGGTGACTTTCAGCGCTTAGCCGGTGCCCCACCCACTGCCCGAATGTAGATGAGCTGCGCCGCAAATCGACGGCAATATCAAAAATTTCGCCAGATATAACTTGCACCAATTTGCCCTGGGCTTGCGGTGTTTGATAATGCAGGCCCCGCAATATGTGGCGTTTCGAGTGCGACAAGTTGTCTTGCACAAACTGCACATTAGCGCCTACCGCCGCTTCAAATTGCCGAGCGTTAAAGCTTTCAAGAAACCAGCCCCGCGTATCTTCGAAAACACGGGGTTCAATTAGTAAAACACCTGGTAGTGTAGTGGGGGTGATACGCATGGGTTCCTATTGGGCCAGTTCAGCCACCAACTGCGCAACCCCTTCTTGCCACGGGGGCAGGGTTACACCAAACGTCGTGCAAAATTTATCGGTATTCAGGCGGGAGTTGGCAGGGCGTGGGGCCAGGGCATCGTAACTTTGACTGGAAACGGATTGAATTTCATCTGGCATAACGCGTAATGGTATACCGCGCTGGCGGGCTTGTTCCAACACAAACTTGGCATATTCAAACCAGCTGGTTTCGCCTTGCGCCGCCACATGGTACAGGCCGCCCAGCTCGGGGCGTTGCATAACTTGTTTAAGCGCATGCACTGTTAAGCTTGCAATAAGGCTTGCGCTGGTGGGGGCGCCGAACTGGTCGTTTACTACGGACAAATGATCTTGTGTTTGCGCGCGTTGTAAAATTGCGCGAACAAAGTTTTTACCGTGTTTTCCATACAGCCAACTGGTGCGAAGAATTAAATATTTGCACCCCGAGGCCTGAATGGCCAAGTCACCTTCCAACTTGGTTTGCCCGTATATGTTTAAAGGCTCTGCAAGGTCGGTCTCCACCCATGGGCGTGAGCCTTCGCCGTTGAAAACATAATCGGTGGAATAGTGAATTAGCCATGCATCTATGGCAGCTGCCTCATGGGCCAAAACACTTGGTGCTACAGCGTTAATCTGGCGGGCTATTTCAGGATTTTTCTGAGCTTGATCAACTGCCGTATAAGCGGCTGCGTTGACAACGATATCCGGCTTAATCTGATGTATAGAGGCCACTATTTCAGCTAAATCATGTAGGCTATGGAAGTAATTCGCTTGAGTAGTGACGAGTTCGCCAAAGTGGGCGAATCTGGACCGTAGTTCGATTCCTAACCTGCCGTCTTGGCCGACCAAAAGGGCTCTCATTATTTGTTCTGCTTAATATGCTAATGGCTCTCAAAATATAAGTGTCGAGTAATTATTCTATATGGTGCGACATAAGTGGAACGGGTACTTTTCATACGCTATTTGTAATTTTTGAGTCGTCTAAGACGTTTATTTGATCAAATGAACGAATTTATAAAAGGCCATGTGGCACAATGCCGGGTTGCAATTGTGCCAGATTGGGGCTAAGACTAATTTTAAAAAAGAATTGGTGTCGATAACGTAAAATCGTAGCTACAAAGAGAAAGTGTATTTTATTTAAGGACTGTTTGAGTGAAAATTGTCGTTGTTGGTATTGGCTACGTGGGTCTCTCTAACGCAATTCTGCTGGCCCAGCACAACGAGGTTGTTGCATTTGATATCGTGCCTGAAAAAGTGGCAATGATTAATAATAAAACCTCGCCAATCATAGACCCTGAAATTGAAGACTACCTGCTGAAGAAGCCTCTGCAGTTGAGAGCCACTTTTGATAAGCAGGATGCCTACAGGGGCGCCGATTTTGTGGTGATAGCTACTCCGACTGATTATGATTCAGAAACGAATCATTTCGATACGTCTTCAATAGAAGCGGTGATTAAGGATGTTCTAACGATAAATCCTAACGCTGTGATGGTCATTAAGTCTACTGTTCCAGTCGGTTATACAGCAAAAGCGCGAAAAGACTTGGGCGCTGAGAATCTGATTTTTTCGCCAGAGTTCCTTAGAGAAGGGCGTGCTCTCTACGATAATCTGTATCCTTCGCGCATCGTAGTTGGTGAGCAGTCCGCGCGGGCTGAAGTATTTGCTAATCTGTTAAAACAAGGTGCTATTAAGCAGGGTGTGCCCACTATATTTACGAACAGCACCGAGGCGGAGGCCGTTAAGCTTTTTGCGAATACCTATCTTGCGATGAGAGTGGCTTACTTTAATGAGTTGGATACTTATGCTGCTACTCATGACCTTGATCCGCGCCAGATAATAGATGGGGTGTGCTTAGACCCTCGAATCGGCGCACATTACAATAACCCGAGTTTTGGGTATGGTGGTTACTGTCTGCCGAAGGATACGAAA